>Ga0065719_100019_pt1 | contig 55508 bp, 68 predicted proteins | sample GBSCel85sediment_FD_59106 | JGI IMG/M metagenome (GOLD analysis project Ga0065719, IMG submission 59106) | Hot spring sediment microbial communities from Great Boiling Spring, Nevada - Cellulolytic enrichment CS 85C v3 (version 3) | ecosystem: Environmental > Aquatic > Thermal springs > Hot... | reverse complement strand
TTTTTTATACATAAAAATACGATATGCGTATAGAAGTGATATATAGCTTACAAGGAATTAAGGTACTCATACAAGCTCTGGGCCCGTAGCTCAGCCAGGAGTAGAGCGCCGGCCTGCGGAGCCGGAGGACCCGGGTTCGAATCCCGGCGGGCCCGCCATAACTCCACGATCTGGTCGAGGGGGCCGACATAATGACCACGATGGTAAAGGTAGTACCTACCTTTGATCCTCTTAATAGCCCATGTGCTAGGCAAGATACTCCCCATAATACACTCTGGGTAGGCGAGAATAATAGTTTTACATTGCCCACAAGTGGAGTTAACCAAGGGGGTAACCATGACCTATGAAGAAGTTCTTCCTGTTGTACGTGAACTCGCAAAAGAGTACAACATAAAAGGAAATCCTAATAACCTTAGAAAGTTCATGGAGAAAGCTTTTGAAAGAGCCACGGTAGAATACGATTTATGTAAGGATTTTCAGCGGAGGGCTAAGGTATACGGTGATGTCTTCGAGGCCGTTTTCATGGTTGTAATAGAGGAGCTCTTCGGTGAGACTCTCTCGGAACATGGTATTACTTTAATTCACGATTGCGAAATAGAAATAGCATGTTTGATGGGTCAGGGAAAAGCGGATTTTGTTGCTGTTGATAGAAACGGGAACATTAAAGCGGTTATAGAGGCTAAAGGCTCAGCGAGTTACATAGTGTGTGAGGGTAGAAAGATGAAACTTAAAATGCCCGGGCTGATGAGAACGGATACGACAAAGAAGGCTGCTGCTAACGCTACGCAGGTAAAGTTCGGTATTTCCAACAACATGCCGTATATCATTGTAACAAGCCATAAACCGAGGCCCAAGAGTAACTCGGAGTGCATTCTTAATCTAATTACAGGTTCCGGAAAACTCATAGATATGGTTGTTGATGTTACGGACGTAGGAGAATTAAAGCAAATGGTGAAGTATATTGTAGAAGCGAAGGCCCATAACATAAGATGTAAATCCTCACAGAGGACTAAGAACATGTCGTTAACGCGCTACTTTACTCAGCACTGACAGTTTTTCCTTCCTACGAACTCAGTTAGCTTTCTCTGCTTCAACACCTCTTCAACACGCTTTTGAGCAGTTCTTACATATTCTGGATCGATGTCTATACCGATGAAGTGTCTGCCGGTTAAAACAGCTGCTACCGCTGTTGTCCCACTCCCTATAAATGGGTCTAGAACTACATCTCCTTCGAATGTGTATAGCTGTATGCACCTGTAGGGTAGATCTAGCGGGAAGGGTGCGGGGTGACCAACTCTTCTGGCTGACTCGGGTGAGAACCTCCAGACGCTCCTCGTGAACTCCACAAACTCCTCCTTACTTATCGTCGCCTTCCTCCCCGGAGGTTCGCTCCTCTTGAAGCTACCCTTCGACATCACTACTATGTACTCGTGGACGTCCCGTAGAACCGGGTTTACCGGGGAGGTGAACGTCCCCCACGCGGTACTACTGCCCGCGACAGCATCCCCCTTGTACCATATAACTATGCCTCTCATGAGGAAGCCCACCCTCTCGAACCTCTCTATGAGGTAAGCATGTAGAGGTATGTACGGCTTCCTACCTAGATCGGCGACATTGAAGCAAACCCTGCCACCCCAGACAAGCACCCTGTACACCTCCCTCATCACCTCCTCTATGAAGTCGAGGTACTCCCCAAGCGTGAGGTCTTCGTCGTACTCTTTTCCAGTATTGTAAGGCGGAGACGTAACCATGAGATGGACACAGCTATCCGGCAACTTCTTTAGAACATCCCTCGCATCACCAAGGATAATCTTGTCTAGGAACTCGGATGGCACCGGGTTCTCAACCAGATCCTTAGGGGAAGACTCTGGTAACTCGATATCCTTGTACATCTTCCTGCTGTAGAAGGGAGAGGAGTCGTGAGCCTCTCTCTTACCGACACCGAAGCTGTAGGTTTTAGTCCCCCTACTTCTCGCCATTTCTACCCACCTTTAACGGCTCAACCACTACTATGAGCTTGTTGTGCTCTACTCTAACATCCCACCTCAGTTTATCACCTTCTTTTAGGTCGAACAGCTTAACAATACTAGACGGTACAGTGGTCCTCAAGCTATTACTTCTAGGCGTCGCCTTAGTTAACACTGTTATCTCCACTAACTGTCAACCCCATTTATAAAATGTTAGGTAGAAGCTTTTATATAAAACTATGCCTCATCCGGCGCTTTAGTTCTTTTGCGAACCCCTACCTTTATTATATAGCTCTTGTGCTTTCCTTCAGGGTCAACCTGATACCTGAACTTCTTGCTACATTTAGGGCATTTATAGTAAAACACATCCCATCGCTTATACTTCCAAGTTTTCAACTGTATGAATTCCCCTCTGTACCCGCAATATGGGCAACTTAACATGCCAATCACACATCCTTCTACAAAAGAATAGGTATAATAAAGTTAATAAAAACGATGACCTAATAACACGTCAACATAACTCCTTATAGCTAAAATACACCAAAAAGAACGAAAATAAAAAGTTTAAGCTTGGGGTTTACCCTCCCCTTTCCCGCTTCTCCTCTTCTACTCTATGCGTCTGCTCTAGCCTTTCATCAGGTGTTACTCTTTTATTTCGCCCCAGATTAGAACCTCCTTTAAACTCTCCCCTATTTTTTCTATGGAAGATGCTGTACGAAAATATTTCGTCTTTAGGCTCGTCAACACTTTCTCAACAAGATCCAGTCTATTCTCCAGTAAACAATAGACTAAAAAGACGCCCGCAACAACAACGCTCTGCTTTCTGATACTCAGTCTTGCTGCCAAGTTGTTGATCAGGACATAAGCTAACTCTGCTACTTTGATACTGTAGTACTTTTTCTTCCGTGGTGGAGTTTTCTCCTCTTGCGGAGTTTTCTTCATAGTTCCACCCAATGTAAACTCGTCATCACACAATACGCTCTGGGGCTTCCGGCGCGCTAGAGGATCCCCCCAGGCGCGTTGTGTGGTAGCGATGGATCCGGAGGTTTTCTGACATTCTGATGTAAGGATTTTGGACACTACTATGATACTGCTATGTGGATGCGCAAAAAACGCTAGTCCAAAACTGTGATGAGCTCCTGCCTAAAATCGGGTTACACTTTTCGGCTACTTCTACGTGCAGATACTTAATACAAATCTGGGCAACCCCTCGTAATTGTCCAAAATTCTGATGAAAGAGTGCACAGAGAACCACTCCTTCGCTCTCTACATAACTTATCTTGCTGACTCGCGGAACTGATGAGCTTTAGCTTGCGCCTTAAGCGTACCTTTCACCTAAAAGAATGAAAAATTGAATTTGCTCGTGTTCCTCTATACCTGTGATATCATATGGGAGATTCGTACTCCTCCTTTGGTTTTGCGCTCCCTTTTTCAGCTAGCATCTTCTTGATGTCCACTAATGGTATGAAGTATATGCCCTCTATAACTTTGTACCCACCGCTGTCCCTGTTCCTCCCGTAGGTGAAGAGCACTTCAATGCCTCCCTTCTGCGCGAGCAACTTTATCCTCTCCCCATTTCGTGTCTCACCATTTACAATGTATACCAGGGAGTCTGATCGGATTGCACCGTTCCCTGACCTCGTCATACGGACCGCTCCCTTGCCGGCAAATATTGGTGCGTCCAGCACGTTCTCGATGATGCTGAACTCTAGGATGTCTACAACATCGCCAGTGATGTCCTCGAATACCTCTAGGTCTGGTCCTATGGCGTAGTCCACCTTCACTAATAGCTTGGCGCGCACAGGTCTCATTCTCTCGAGGGCTTCAACGATTTTCTCGAGTTTCTCCTTGTAGCGGTTACTAGATTTGTCGAAGTACAGCACGTAGTCAAAGTTAACAGCGTACATATCGTAGCGCTTCAGCTGCTCACGGTAATCGATTAATACTACCTCTACCTCCTTAGTCTTTACCTTGACCTCCTCCTGTTTCTTAGACATTTCTTCTAGTTCTTTTAGTAGCTCTAGTGCGGACTTTAATTTGTCTACCATACTTACTTCACCCAAGGTCGGAGAAAAAAGAATGTGCTAAATGTAGAGTTTAGCTACATCGCTCACTCTGCTTAAACCATCTACCTCCACTCTCACTATCTCATCGTAGAGTTTGTTCCTAAAGAAGTGGTAGAACGCTTCATGGAAGCGCCAATCGAACAATACCATTATGTGCCTGTTCTTCCTCTGCCTGATGAACCGGTAGAGGCTCTGCAGGTTCTTAGCGTACACCAGCTCCCTTACGTAGGTCTTAAATATCTCTTCACCGCAGTGCTCAAGGATGTAATCCGATATTGGAGGGTAGTGCTCCTTAGGCTCAGCCCCCTGGTAAAAGCCTATAACTACCGGCACATCACTGATACCCCTCAGAATGTTTATGCCTCTATACAACCTTCCTTTAGTAGTCACTATGATTACCTCTGAGCTAAGGATCTTGCTTCGGAAATCAGGATCAAGGTCGCTGACAACCTTGAAACCCATACTGCTTAACACAGCTTCTAGGTCTCTAGTTAACTGGTAGTTACGAGACGCTATACCAACAACACCATACTTTGAAGTTGTAACCCTCACTAGCTCTGCAACCTGACTCTGTACAGTAGGTTTCCACTTTGGGTAATCCTTCCACAGCAACTTACCCTTGTAGATAACCATCACGTCCTGTCGCTTCTCGCCAACGCTGAATAGCCACGTAACCTCCAGTTCTCGATCCACTAACAAGTGGTAGTTCTCCTCAATCACTCTAGGAAATGTCGCGCTAATAAAGACGCTGTCCCTTAACAATTGCTTGAACGTTGTGTACCTCATGAAGTACTGATGTTGCTCTTTCTGCAACATCCTCCTTATTTTCCTGTAGAGCTTAATATCGATCCGCTTAACAGCTTCAACTATATCCTCGTTCAGCCCTCTTGACACCCTCTCCAGGAAGTCCTCAGCCTCGTCGAAGATTACCAACGGCTTCCTCTTCATGGCGTACGACAGCACCACCGGTAGAATGCTTAGCGTGTGCGTTGTCACCACAACTCTACCGTTCTGCATTGCTTGCTTGAGGTGCCCGATATGCTTCGAGTAGAGGCATGTATCGCTCTTGAGGTGTTCAGCTAGAGCTATGAGATATTCCTTTCCCTGCCTCAGCCTCTGCTTTAACAGTGGGCAGACCTCGTCATGAGCCTTTAGCACAAAGCCTATGTCAAAGAAGTACGTCTTGTAAACCTCATCCCTTAGTGCCCTTAGTGGGCACGCAAAGATCACTTGGATCCTTCCATACCTCTTCACAAAGCTCTTATTCAGCAACATAAGCTCTGCAACTCCTCTCCCGCTCAGCGCCCCTGCCCTCGACTTGCCCTCGCCGAAGAAGCCCCGCACCAGCAGAGGTCTCTTATGTAACATCGCATTCATCAGGCGTTCAACCTTCTTGCGCTCAGCCTCGCTTCTATAGAACCTATAGATTGAGATAATGTTTACTGGCACTTCAATAGGCTCCTCTAGCAACACATCCTCCAACGGCTTCACCAAAGAAAAAGAAAAATCGATTAGGGCTTTGCCGGTCATGCATGGACACTTTGTGATGCTCTCTAACTTATTCTAGTAAGTACGCACATCACAGCGCGTCCAGCGATGAGTCCGCCTTAGGTAGCCAAGGCGCTACATCGACTTCAGCTTCTTGACAATCTCTGCTAGCTTCTCTCTGCCCCTGCTCTGCTGGTAGTAGTAGAACCTCATTACCGGGTTCTTCTGGCAGTTGCTGTATCCCCTGAGGCTACAGAACGGGCACTCGCCCCTCCTCAGAACGTAGAGTCGCCTGAATAGGTCGACTCTCCATCTGTACACCGTCCACAGGGCACTGCTGTGTGAATCGCTGGGCTTACCGTCCAGGTCCCAGTAGCTCTCAAGCACCTCAGTAGCTTTAGCTTCCGAACACCCCAGCAACGCTAGAACGCTAGCAATGGTGTGCAAGAAGTAGAACCTGCTGGTCCTGTTCCCCCAGCCGAACTTTTTCATGTTCACCCTCCCCAATTTGACCCACTCGTACATTAAATCCCGTAGACCTTTGCACTTCATATCATGGAAAATCAGGAAAAGCAAGATCTTCAGCTGATCCGCCGTCAACGCCTCTACACCTGCTATCGACTCGACGCCGAGTTGCATATTACTACCCTTTAAATGACTCCCCAACGTCTCGATAATTTCGCAGAGTAGCTCCACCTCAATGATCGTTTTAGCCTCCTCCCAGCTGTACCTTGGGAGTTCAGGCACATCGTCGTGCTTTAGAAACCTATACTGGAATCCGCTGCGCATCGTTGGCGGCACCGTCCACACATGCTTGAAGAGCGAGCCGCCACCCTCGCCAGCGTGCTCATCGTAGATCCTTATCTCGATCCTGCCAACGGGTTGATCAACCTCGAAATGAACGTGAAACCCCCGCCGCGTTCGCACAACAACGAAGTAGTCGGTCATAATCTCCGCGTACTTATCTTTACTCATATAGCTCGGCAAGTCAAAGTCGATAGCTACGTGATTGCCATGAGGTAGTATAGCTATTCCGCTCGCTTTTCTCCAAACCTCTTCTTTATCTATCAGGACTGGGCTCTCTTTATCGAATATATCCCCCCACTTTATTAGCGGTACCATATTGTCATTGCTGTCGTAAACTATGGGTATCGGGCTCACTCGCCATTTCTCGTAGTACTTTTTTGCATAGGAGCGGAGGTCCATATAGCCACCTAAGAGAAAGAGTAAAAAAGTTTTGGTCTTATGGAGTTATTCCTATATTCTATGTCTTTTACTGCTTTTCTTCCGCTAGCAAGGCTTTTGACAAGTCTTTTGATATTAAGTCGAGCCAGCGGTTGCAAACCTTATCTATTATCTCTCTTACTTTTGCTACGATAATCGTTAGCGCGTCGACCTCTTTCTTCTCTATCAATATTTCGGCAGCGTACAGCAGGCTAACAGCCAGCTCCAGCTCTTCCCTCGCCTCATTTATATAGTCTTGTATCTTCAAAGGTTACCACCTAACGAGGGGAAGTTAAAAATGTTTTGGAATTTTGAGCCTGGCTACAATAAATAGCGTTTTCCAGCTATGGTATTCGATTGTATGTTAACTCATTCCTCCTTTAGTAGCTCCGCAACATCACTAGGTTTTTCAATAGGTCCTTTTATGATCACCAGATACTCTTTATCGGGATCAAGCTTGTTGTAGTACTTAGCCGGCACATAGAAGTAGAGCTTCTTCTTGTCGCTCCGCACGGGTTTCTTTATGAACCAAATCACGATTTTCACCTAAAATCACTCATGTAGATGAGTCGGCAGAACTTAATGATATTGTAACTATTGTAACCTAGGATAGAGTAATCAGGGTAGGCACCCCCTCATCAGTCCCCGGGGTTCGGTCACCCTTACCCCGGGTAATGGGGTCGAACAGATTCCTCGGCACCTAACCCGGCACCTCCTCTCTCGACCCCAATTGGGTGCGAGCTGTCTCCATAATATATGTTGTCTCGAAACTTTAAAAACTTTCACTACATTTCTCTCAAAATTCGGTATGCTTCGGCGTCCGGGAGGTCGGGGTCCAAGTGGATGATCTGGAGAACCTCGTCCAAATTGAGTCTTACTCTAATACTATAGTATCCCTCCTTACCATGGTGCTTGTTTATCAGCGTTAGCTTCTGACCGTTCTTCTTTGGTGTAATAAAGTAGATGTTGTACTTGTCCCATCCAAGGACGTGGACATCGAACTCGTCCTCTGAGAACACCACGTGGTTGAGCACGCGACCCTTCCACCGAAGAATGTACCAGAACAAACCTTCCTCGAAGATCACCTTCTCCTTTCTTTCGAACTTCATACCGCCTAGCTCTTTAAGTTTCTTTCTATTCCTCCACAACGACTCAAAATAGTCCCTAGCCACGATCGACAGTTTCTGGTGACCGAAGATGTCGGCGAGTCTTCCATCACTCTTTACAGGTAGTATTAGCGAACCCCTATACTTTAGTGAATACTTCTTTCTCTTCTCCTCTGGATCGCCTAGCTTTTCAGAGTAGATGTACGCTACCTGATCCAGCTTAGAATCAATCAGCCTTTCATTCACCCAGATCCTGGTGAACATGTGGTTCCTGCTTCCAGTTCGTGATACTTTATTGAGCAGGTAGTCTCTAAATCTGGGATCTAGTTCTTTGCCGAACTCCTCAAGGTACTTCCTAACGCATTGCTTTAAGAATTTGAATTCAGAAAGCGGTAACCCGGGATGTTTTCCCCGAAACTTGACTCTGACTTCGAGCAGGTCGTATTTTACTTCACTTCCACTCCACAGCTTGATAATTCCACTTATTTTGACTGCCCCCTCATCCTCGGTGAAGAGCCTCTCAATAGGGATCCTGATCCTTAGCTGGTCTTCTATGAACTTTGGGTAGTAGTACCTGCCTCCACGTTTAGCCAGGACAATTCTACCGTTCACCTTCCATATCTTTTCGGGCTTCTCGTACTCAAACCTCGGCTTAATGATATAGAATTTCTTGTAGAACAGATTTGGGTTATGATCTCTGATGAAATCCAGGATCTCCTTGGTTTCGAGGTCAACGAACTGGTATAGGTCGCTGAGGGCTAGCTCAGAATGCGCATAGCCGTAAGGGACATGGGAGGACACTATCCCCTCTGTCGTCATATATATTTCTACTTCTTTAATCACATCTTCATACTCCCTAAGTTTATGAGGTTTTGGCACTTTATTCTCTAGTTCTAGTGACTTCCAGAATATATCATTCCACTTCTTAAGGGATAGGTTTCTCTTCACAAGATTCATCCCAGTATTGATGAAGCTCTCTATATCTTCCACAACGATTAACTTGCCGTCTTTCTTTGGGTAGATCTCTGCCATTCTAATCATAGCTTCAATAAGCAATTGATAGTTGTGCGGTTGATACTTTTTTATAAAATCAAATATCTCTTGTAGTACTTTTGCTAATCCTTCTCTGACCTCCTCTATTTCTTTGTTTATCCCCTCTGCCTCTTCCTGAGTCAATTTCCCTCCTCATCTATATTTGGTCGCCCTTAAGCTCTTTCTATTTATAGGACTCCCAGACGTCCTTCTCCTCTACTAGCTCGTTTTCTCCGACAGCAACTTCGACTCCTTCAGCAGGAACCCCTTCACTCATCAACAGCAAAACCTCCTTGATGAGATCATCGATTCTTTTCACAATGATAGGGTAGTCCCTGTCCGCTCGACTCAGCAGGTCGTCGTAGTGTACGTCTCCGATGCTTAGCTCGCTAATCCGCGACTGCAAGAAGTCGCAAACTTCCTTACCAGTAGTGTCTCGACAAACCCTGTAAAAGAACTTGCGGAAGAGCTTTAGGTCGACGTTGTACTTCTTCTCAAAGTGCCTAGCCAGAGAGTGTACCTTCTTACTAGCGTAGTACCCTCTAAACCTCCTAAGCTTATCCAACAGTTTCTTGGGGATATAGACCCAGTCACACCTCTTGCGCCCGCGTAGCCAGAACAGACCGCAACGGCAGAAGCTATCGAAGCACTCGAGCTTAGACTCGTCGAACTCGTTAATTAACTTAATAGCTTCGCTAAACCTTACGCCAGAGTACAGTAGCAACCGAAGCACTAGTATCTCAGGCTCTTTCAAGTCCTCATGGTATAACGTGATAATCAAGTCCTCTTCATTAATCCTATAGCTATTAACAGTAACTTTCTTCCTCACCTTGAATATCGATTTAAGCCTCTGGTAGTCTTCAAAGCTGATCTCTCCCCTCTTATGCAGGTAATCCAAATATAGCCGCACACACTTAACCATCCACTTGTTATGCGAGATCTCGAGGTAAAGGGTATAGTCGACAACTTTACCGTCCAACTTCCTAAGGTAATTCAGATAGTCTCTTATTGTGCGCCCATCCAACTGCCTATCCTTTTCTAAATAGAGCCTGAAGCCATCCTCATATCTTATGCGTATCTCCCTTTTCTCGATGATAGTGGTTACCCCCAGCAAGCGCAATAATTCAACGAACTTCGTTAACTTGTCCTGATCTGGGAACTCAAGCAGCAGCCTACGGCCTTCGACTATAATCCTAGACACCTGAGTCCCATTAATCACGGAAGTCCAGGAGTATTTAAGGTGTGAGTCGGGGGTAACTCCTTGCCCCCGCTCAATCGGGGGTCTGAGATCGCCGGCCTGCGGAGCCGGAGGTCCGGGGTTCAAATCCCCGCGGGCCCGCCACATGTTTTCTTATATCTCAGAAAGAGTATTATGTAGTATTATGTAAAATTTGTGTTAAGTACCTTTAATGTTCCAGTTGACAATAAATTTAATTCTTTTATTTGATTCACCCCTTAAAATTGTGTTGTTTGAGTAGGAAATTCTTTTGGGGCGTTGTGGTTATGCAGGGGAGTATAATTAGTGTCACTATGGAGATAGCATTGGAGGGTTCAGCTAATTATGCAGGTGGTTTAGGGGTTTTAGAAGCTGATAAGTTTTATGGTGCATCGAGGCTTGGCTTACCCTATACTGTTATATCACCTTTCTATCCTAGCGGATATGTTGATTGGGATTATATTAACAGAGTTAAATTCATTGAAACCAGGCATAGACACAGCTTAGCATTTTTAAGTAAGCTACGCTTTCTGAAGAGTATTGAAGTTAAGAGAAGTGATGGTAGACTTTTAGCTGAAGCAGATTTATATGAGTATTCTCATGGCTCTGCAAGAGCTATTCTCTACAGAGTCAAGAAACCTACGTCAGTTGTTAGGATTTTTAGATACCTTTATAGGCATCATAGCGATGAGTGTACATACTATATTGTTGCAGCAGCAGTAGCAAGTGAAATCATAAGGAAGCTTGCAAATAGTGAAGGTGCCCACCTTGTAGATGTGCAAGAAGCTCACTTAGCTCTAGTACCCTATCTACTACCTAAGAATGTCAGAACCAGGTTTATTACACATACACCAGGGCCTTGGGGGCACCCAAGGCTATGTAAGGAAGCCGAAGAGATCCTGGGGATTTCACTACCAAATGTAAAGACTATGACTGAAGCCGCTATGGAAGTAGTTGAAAAGGTTTTTGCAGTATCAAGGAAACACTTTGAAATAACAAGGATTTTCTTCCCTAAATACATTAGCAAGTTAAGCTATGTCACAAATGCCGTAGATCTTAAGAGATGGCAAAGAATAGAGAAAGACCCTGGATCTGCGAAGGAATTTGCAAAGATTCATGAAAACTTCAAGAATGAGTTTAGCACTATTATTAGAGCTCTTGCTAGTAAGAATGTGAGCGATAAAATGTTAGTATCGTGGGCTAGGAGAATAGTGAAGTATAAGAGGCCTTACTTCATTGAGTGGCTTGTCGAGGAAAACAATGATTTGAGGGATAGAGTATTCATAGTTACTGCTGGTAAGCCCCATCCAAATGATGGATGGGGTAAAGAAATGGCAACAATATTTGCTAGGTTTAGTAGAACCCTCAATAACTTCTTCTATTATCCAAACTATGGAACAGATTTTGCCTATTATGCGTTATCAGCATCAGATCTCCTCTTATTTACACCACTTAGTTGCTGGGAAGCTAGCGGAACAAGCATGATGAAGGCAGGCGCGAATGGCGTTCCAACACTTTCTTCAAGGGATGGAGCAAGCTTAGAATTTATAGAGGATGGTTTCAACGGCTGGCTCTTTGGCAGAGAATTAAATCAAATTGTAGATCTTGAAAGTGAGGAGGCCAGAAAAATTGACGAAGAAGACTATGCAGATTTTATAAAGAAGCTTGACTCGATACTTGATCTCTATGAAAGGGATAGAGAGATGTTCTATGAAATTGCTTACAATAGCTATAAAACATTTACTCAAGTAGCAGATATAACAAGGCTTTTGAAGCAATATTATAGTGAATTTATGACAAAAGCAGAAGCTGGAAAGAGTTTCAAAGAAGGTGAGTCAAGGTCTTAACGTACAATTACNGCTTCTAACACCATCGGTATAGTTTCTTTTAATGCAACTTAATCGGAATTCTAAATAACATGGAAAACATACGAACTTAAATTGAGATTTCTTAATGAGATCTTCAGTTACCAGGCAAATACAATAATATCTCTAATAACACTTTGACACAGTTAAGAAGTGTTAAGTCCTATTATCAGCTTGCTGTTGCTGATGGTAATACGATTTATTGTTTAAATAAAATTGTTTTGCTTACATTTCTATCATGGGGCAGTATGGTGACATTGGAAAAGCTTTACTTGGATTACCTTTACAAGATCTTTGGTTACGAAATTGAGTATATTATGAACATAAGACCTGGATTAATAGTTCTGAGAAACTCAGTTAGCGTAAACTTATTTAAGCATAAACATGTTATTTACTGGCACGACTTCTTGATGAACTTATTTGATTCTAAGTTAACTGAGAAACCTTGTGCTCTTATCCTACCTTGTAGTAGTATTAAGCCATATAGGCTTTCACCTATACATAAAATAGTTGACGCTCAGATAAAGACAATGAGTGCGGATAATATTATACAAGTTTACGTACTTTCAGAACCAATGTTATTAGTTCCTAGAGAACTTGACATATACTACCCGTTTGCAAATTATGATTATCCAACTCATGAATTAAGTGATGAGTATAAAACCAAGTTCATTACCACACTTTCAAAGATTTTGCCCAAGCTTACATACCATAACTATATTGCAGCTATTTTACCTTGGCACCATAAAGAGGTGCTTATAGAGGCGATTAATTTATGTGGTGACTGTATAAAAGTGGAGGTTTTTGAATACGGTAAAAAGGCGTTTCATAACGCTAAGATTGTAGCTAATAAAGTTGTTGAAAGATGCCGGCAGGCTTAACAATCCTTTATTAAAGTTAAAACTACGAAGGCCGCTCCTAAGGTCCGTAGAACTTATGCTTTAACATAAAATAATTACCTCATTAATAGTTGAAGTTCCTTTAATTAAAGTATAGCTCATTAAATTTTAATAGTCGATATCCAATAACAACTGTGTAATATTATAAGATCCTTAATGTGATGAAACATGGATGTAGGTGAAAAGCTCGTTATGGAGCTTCGTTGGGACCCGGTATTGGGGGAGTGGGTTATGGTATCAAATATTAGAAGTGCAAGACCCTGGCAACCAACATCCTTTTGCCCTTTTTGCCCAGGTACTAAGGAAACTGGGTATGGATGGAAGGCTCTAATACTAGAGAATAAATTTCCTATGGTAATTGAAACACCCCCCAAACCTTCTATGCATAGGTTTTATAAGACTGCAAGATCTTATGGAAAATGCTATGTTGTTGTAGAGACTCCAGAGCACAGCATCGATGATCTCAGCGACCTGCCTGTTGAACAGATATCATATGTGATTAATCTCATTGCTGAGAAACAAGAGGAGGAATTGAAAGAGAAATACGCTCAATACTTTCTGTGGTTTAGAAATAAGGGAAAAGAAATAGGAGTCTCTTTAACACACCCTCACAGTCAAATATATATAACACCCTTTATTCCAGTAAAGGTTTTACGAGAGTTAAATAATGCTAAAAGGTATTGGTATAAAAATGGGAGGTGCCTCTTTTGCGATATTATCAAGGTTGAGAAAGAAGATAAAGTCAGGACTCTTTTAGAAAACGAAGACTGGATCTCCTTTATGCCTTTTTACGCTCACTGGCCATTTGAAATACACATATATCCAAAAAAACATGTGCAACTTCTTACACAACTTACAAGCAAAGAAATTGCGCAAATGGCTCAAATTCTTAAACACAGCTTGTGTGGATTAAAGAATATGTTTTCAAAACCAATGCCATATATAATGGTGTTACACCAAGCACCGTTAAAAAACAATAGCAATTTTTACCACTTGCACATAGAAATCTATGGCATGCTCCGCGAAGAAGGCAAGTTAAAGTATGCGGCAGGAGTGGAGACTGGAGGCGGAAACTTCACATACGACTCTACACCAGAGTACAATGCTTTAAAGCTTAGAGAAAAAATTGAAGTATGCCTTAAGGCATGAGTTTGCTGACGTAACTTTATATAGTAATATTAAGCGGCACACAAGCACATCACTTAATTGATTAATATATTCAATTATGCATGTTTAGGACGAACCTCTAAAGAACTATGTAATTGAAAATAAGCTAAGCATTGCAATTTACGCTATGCTTTGTTACTCCAGCATCAACTTTTAGTACCCATGCCTTAGCTCCCAATCCCTTTGAAATCATCTTTTTAATAGCTTCTTCAGCTTTAGCCTCGTCTCTAAATAATGCAATTACAGCACCTCCTAATCCAGCTCCAGAAATTTTTGCACCTAGAGCTCCATTATCTAAAAATGCTTCAACAATGAGATCTAACTTCGGTAGGCTTACATCGTATAACTTACTTAGTAATGTGTGCTGATATGTCATGATGTGCCCCAAGACATTGAGTCTACCTGCTTTGTACACCTCTTGTGCTTTCTCAATTTCAAGCTCTAATGTTTGTGCAATATCTCTTGGTGTTACTCTGCCCCCTCTTATAACGTTTAGTGCAAGTATTGTTGATCTATGTGCTTTAATTGTATACATAATTCTATTTCTAGCTTTTTCATCAAGTTGACTAAGATATGGTTGTAGCATTTCTAGCGTTATTAAGCTCCACCTTGGCTCCCAATACCTATACCCAAGCAGATTTCTTAGGTGCTGTGGCGCTAATTCCATAAGCACCTTTAATCCTTCTTCAATTTCTCTTTGCCTTTGAGGATGTATTTCAGCAGTACTATGTCTGATACCACTATCAATTGCAGCAAAAACTCCTTCTGAGAGCCTTAAAGTTTCAACATTATATGGAGGCACAGTCTCAATCACAGCTATATGTCCGTATGTTGCAGCATACTGATCAAGCCTTCCACAAGGTATATTCATAACATCATGCTCAGCTACGTACGCGAACTCAGCGACATCCTTTGGCTTAAGGCCGAGGTTGTAAAGCTCATTTATTGCTGCAATAAACGTGACGAGAAGAGTACCACTACTACCTAAGCCAGAGGCTATGGGAACCCAGCTTCTAATCCATCCAATAAATCCTTCAACTTTATAGCCACCTTGTTGAAGAGCAACAATAGCCGCTCTTAGGTAATTTCCAAACCACTTTGGTCTTGTCACAAGGCCTAGGTTAGAAACATCAAATTCGTCAACGTATTCTTCGCCTTCGTCCATCAAATTCCCGGAAGCGATGTACGCATATGTCCCTCTGCTCCTCTTTAGAGCTANATATGTTCTCAAATTTATACCAATAGCAACAACAGGCAAACCCTTATAATCTTGATGTGTGTTTAAAAAATCTAGGCGCCCTGGCGCAGAGCACAAAACATCAGGTGGTTCTCTATACATGCTTTGAAATTCTTTGACAACAAACATAGGTTGCATTAAACTACACCTTAATGTTCTTTAAAGTAAGTTATCCTTCTATTCACATAGTCATAAAAGCTTTATAACCTTGCATTAATAATAGCTAGTAAGTAGTAGCCGGGTCGTCTAGCGGCCAAGGATGCGGGGCTTTGGCCCCCGTGACCGGGGTTCGAATCCCCGCCCGGCTACCAACATCTAACGAGGATGATGATCAGAGGGTCTTATGATATCTTTGATGAAGAGAGCCGGAAATACTGATAAGTATACGTTTGAAGTGCTTGTACTTGTACAAGTTATTGCACTATCTAATTGAATTCAAACATCTCTCTACAGTTGTTTCTCTAGTGCAGTGTTTAATCTTNTGCACTATAATGCTATACATTATTAGTGAAAATTTATTTCATTTATTTTACTTATCAGATGTTTAGATAGAGTTATGAAGATGTGATGATTAATGAGGGAAGGGCCTCTATTAAGAAAAATTGCTAAAAGGATCTTAGGTTCAGAGTATAGTTCATTAATTTGGAAGAGGATTGAGATACTAGGCGACGTTGCGATAATTAGAAAGCCATTTGATTTGCCAGTAGATGTTTTTAAAGCCATTGGCGAAGAGCTTTTACGATCGCTTCCTTACATTAAAAGTGTTTGGCTTTCAACATCACCTGTTCATGGATTTGAAAGAATTAGAGAATATGTTCACTTGGCTGGTGAGGTGAAGACTGAGGTTCTATATAAAGAATACGGATGTGTGTTTAAAGTAGATTTCACGAAGGTATACGTATCACCAGTCTTAGGCTTTGACCGTATGAGAATAGCTAAAATGGTTAAAAGAGGAGAAAGGATCTTAAATATGTTTGCAGGGTTTGCGCCTTACAGCATCATAATATCTAAGCATGCGCAACCTTCTTATATTGTATCTATCGATTTAAATAAACATGCTGTGAAGTATGCTAGAATAAATGTGGAGCTAAACAAGGTTTCAGCTGTTAATGAGATTCTACATGGTGATGCCATGCTACTGGTAGATTCTTTTAGTGAAAAATTTGATAGAATTTTGATGCCTTATCCAGAACTTTTTGAGAAGGCTTTAAGGGTTTCTATAAAAGCAGTGAAATTAGGAGGTTACTTGCACCCCCATCTTTTCGTGAATGCTGAGAATAAAAAAGTAGCGTTACAAAAAGCGTTCAGGAACGTCACAAGTGTGGCTAAAGAATTTGGCAGTATTGTGGAGCCTGTAGGGGGTCACGTAATTAGGGGCGTAGCTTCGAGAAAATATCATGTAGTGGTGGACGTCATCGTGAAGCAAAACTGAGTTAAAAGCGCGTTCTTATTACGCAAGCTCTTTAGGAATATTTCATTATATAAGCCCTGAATTATATGGGGACTTCTACTGATATTGCTAAAGAAGAGTGGAGATAAGTTCATTAAAGGGGGCTCTGTTAAGAGTGTTGTAAAGCAACTTAGATTTATAAGAATTGAAAATATACATGACTTATGCTTAGATATTTTAAGGAAGTACAATATAGGCCTAGTAGAGGTTGTAATATGTGTAGATAAGCAGGGGACATCAAGGTATCTAATCAATGAACCGCCAATAAATCCAGATATTCAGAAATTGTACGAAAGTATTATGGAAAATCTCTACACTTCTTATCTTAGCCTAGAGTCGTTTGAAGAGCTTAAAAAGGTATTAGAAACAATTGCAAATGAGTTAGGGCTAGGAGATTTGATGCACAAATATTACGACATAATACTTTATTATATACATAGAGATATAAAGGGATATGGAGTCTTAGATGTTATATTGAGAGATGATGGTATAGAGGATATTGAGCTATCTCATTGGGAGAAACCCATTACAGTTGTTCATAGAGATTTTCTATCATATGAAGCACTTGTAACTAATGTTCAGTTTCAAAGTGAGGAAGAGGCTAGGAGTTTTATAGATAGACTTGCAATAAGATGTGGAAAGTCCATATCAATAAGAAAGCCGGAGCTTCATGCAACATTACCTGAAGGGTTTAGAGTTGCTGCTACTATTGGTGAACCCATAGGAGCCAGTCCTACATTTGATATTAGAAAACTTACAGAAATCCCCATTGATATAGTAACACTAATTAAGCAAGGCATTGTGGATTATAGGATTGCTGCACTGCTATGGCTTGTTAATGATGCAAAACTCTTCTATGTAATCATTGGTGGTAGTGGTTCTGGCAAGACAACTCTTTTAAATGCCTTTCTGCAACTGAGTAACCCTAATTGGAAGACTATAGTAGTTCAAGATGTCCCCGAAATAAAGCTTCCATTAAGGCCAAGATTTATACAGTTCTATGGTGAAGACTCGGAGGAGTTACTTCAGAGATGCTTCACAGCACTTAGATACAGACCTGACATGCTAATAGTAGGTGAGGTGAGGGGAAAGGAGATAATAGCTTTAGTTAGAGCAGTCGCTTCAGGCTCAGGCTCTGCAACAACATTCCATGCATCAACTCCTGAGGAATACGAGATGGCTATTCGGGGGCTTCTCTCACAAGATTTATACACAATGCTCTCCCTAAACACAGCATTAATGATACTTGCATCAAGAATGCGCAAAGGTTACAAAGTTGAAAGAAAAATATGGAGAGTTTACGAGAAGGTTAATGATGAGTGGAGGGAGATCTTTGTACCTGAAAAAGATGATAACATTTTGAGGAGCTATACTATGAGGAGGCTTTCAAAAAGGCTAATAAGAGATGATATTGAGGCAGAGTATGAATATAGATTAAAGGTGCTAGAGAATATGAGCCAAGGCTATGAGTCTGTGGAGAGAATTCTTAAAAGATTTTATGGTATATAGTCTACTGTGTAACTTTAGTGTGCACCTTTCTTTCTGCCTGTCCTTCTAGCAGCTATATGCCCAACTTTTCTACCTGGTGGAGCCCTCCTAGAGACTGTTGTAGGCTTAGATTCACTTTGATGTGACCCTCCCCCATGTGGATGATCAACAGCATTCATTGCAACACCTCTCACACGAGGCCATTTCCTGGCTTTTACCTTCCACTTATNGTAAGCATTACCTGCCTTAAGCAGGGGCTTCTCTATTCTACCACCACCTGCGACAACACCTATTGTAGCTCTTGCATCAAGGAATACTGATTTCTGTTTANCGCTAGGCAGGGTTATTATAGCATGCGTAGATGTTTTACCTGTTAGAATAGCATAGGAGCCACCAGTTCTAACAAGTTTGCCACCATCATAAGGTCTCAATTCTATGTTACATATCTTTGTACCTTCAGGAATGCTTCTAAGTGGAAGTATATTACCTATGCTGGCACCGGCATTTGATCCTATTTCAATTACTTGCCCTACTTTAAGACCCTCGACTGCGACATTATAGAACTCCGTACCATTCTCAAGTTTTATTAGAGCTATTGGTGAGCCTCTTCCAGGGTCATGTAAAATGTCTACTACAACACCTTTTAGCAGATTGTCGATGGCGATGTTTGGGTACTTTACTGAGGCAATTCTTAGGTGCCTGGGGCTTCTAAAAGTTGNAGTACCTCTGCCCATTCTTTGAACAAGAATCCTCTTACCCATAGTGCGCCACCATAAAGGTGACTTACTTAAGAGCCACGAAGAGGGTACTCCTTGTAGCTTTTAGACCAGGCTCTCCATGCTTAACTTGCTTTGTCGTTAATGCAAATTCACCGAGGTAATGTCCTATCATTTCTGGAACTATCTTTACGGGTATGAACTCCTTACCATTGTAAACAGCTATAGTCAATCCTACCATAATGGGAAGAATTACCATATCCCTAACATGTGTCTTTATTGTAACTTCCTTGCACTCATTTACAAGTTTCTGTCTAGCCACCAAAACTTTTTCAAGGAGTCTTCTATGTCTTGGTGAAAACCCTCTCGTTAAGCTTCTACGAGCTCTACTAGGCAAGAGTTTCACAAGCTCATCCATGGGCATTTCTAAGAGCTCCTCTAAGCCCTTACCTCTATACTTAAACTTCCTCCATTCAATAGGTAGCTCCCAACATTGCTTGCTCATAAGTTGTTCAGCCTTTTTCCTCCTTACTAGGTTTTGACGAGCTTATAAATTCGCATCAACATATTTCCTCATTTCTTGCAAAATACAACGTAATTTAACTCAGAAAAGGTGGGGGATTGTAGTATATGTGAAATACAGAATTCTTTTACCTCTTGTTCATAGCACTAATCACATTAATTCAATATGCGTGAGCTCCTAATTTAAGGGTTTAGAAAAACTTATTAACAGTTTTATATATGAAAAACAAGATTAACAGCACTATTATCTGTGTAGCACTGAGGTAGTTATTGATGGGAGGTAGGCAAAAAACAACACTATTCATGGTAAAGAGCAGTACTCAGCAAGAAGAAGGGGCTAAGAGACAGAAAAAGGAAAAACAAAAGAGCTAAGTATAGTAAGGATTTCTAGCATAGGTGGGGTATCATGGCACACAGAAAAACTAGTGCACCTAAACGTGGAAGCCTAGGTGTTAGACCAAGAAAAAAAGCAACAGAATTCATTCCACGTGTGAAAAGCTGGCCTTTACTACAGTCAGAAACTCCCAGAGTCTTAGGATTTCTTGGCTATAAGGTTGGTATGACACATGTTGTACTAATAGATGATAGGCCTGGAACACCTACGCAAGGTAAAGAAGTTTTTGTTCCTGTAACAATAATTGAAACTCCTCCTGCAGTTCCAGTAGCGGTAAGAGTGTATGGCATCAATGAATACGGAGGTTACAGCTTATTAAAAGATGTATGGATAGAGCCCCCAAAAGAGATTGAGATTTGGAGGAGGATCCCCACCTACAGACCCTCATCAAATATTAGCGATAGAATTGAGTGGATCAAGAACAATTTACAGAATATAAAAAGAGTGTCTTTAGTTATGGCAGCAAATGTTAAAGCTGTTGGAGGGTTGAGCAAGAAGACTCCAGATATACTTGAGGTTGTAGTTGAAGGAGGAGATGTAGCACAAAGAGTAGCCTATTCTCTAGAGGTGCTAGGGAAAATAATACATGTCGATACTGTATTTAATCCCGGCCAGTTCATAGATATAATAGGTGTAACCAAAGGTAAAGGATTCCAAGGAGTAGTTAAGAGATTTGGTGTAAAAGAATTACCTAGATGGCATAAGCACAGAAAAGGTAGTAGAAGAATTGGTAGTAGAAGTCCGACAATAGGAGCAATGTCAGAAGTACCTCAACCAGGACAAATGGGGTTCCATCGTCGTACGGAATTCAATAAGAGAATCATTGCTATAGGGGATAACGGATATGAGATAACTCCAAGTGGAGGCTTTCCACACTATGGCATTGTTAAATCAAAGTGGCTAATGATTTGGGGTAGTTGTGTAGGGGTTCCAAAAAGACCTCTCATACTTAGATGGCCTATAAGACCCCCTAGATGGCAACCAAGTGGATCTCCAAAAATTGTCTATGTAAGTTTGTTAAAGTAAAATTGGTTAGGTGAAGGTTATTGACAGAAGCTAAATACATACTTGTATATCCTATGGAAAAAAGATATGGAACACTTGTAGACCTTAATGGAAATATTGTAGATAGAGTAGAACTGCCCACGTTGTTCAGTTATCCTGTGAGAGTAGATTTAATTAAAAGAGCTGTATTATCTGCTTTATCAGCGCGAATTCAACCAAAAGGTAGAGATGTACTTGCTGGGAAGAGAAGAGTTGGAGAATCATGGGGCATCGGATATAGTATTGCAAGGGTGCCGAGACTAGATAACGGTAGAGCTGTTTTGGCTCCTAATGTTCGTGGTGGTAGAAGACAATTTGCGCCAACACCTTTCAAGAAAAATTATGAAGAAATAAATAGAAAAGAGATGAGGCTAGCCATAATTTCGGCATTAGCAGCACTAAGTGATAAAAAGACTGTGTTAAAGAGAAATTATATAATACCTCAAGAAATTGAATTTATACCAATAATTGCTGTTAATGGTTTTGAGTCCTTTAATTCAACTAGAGAGGTTAAAGGGTGGCTAAAGAGAGTGGGACTCTGGCAAAATATAGTGAAATCGCAAGATAGTATCAGAATCAGAAGCGGTAAAGGGAAGATGAGAGGTAGGAAATACAAGGAGAGTAAAGGCATGTTATTTATAGTGTCTTCGATAAATGTGCCAGTGGTTAATGCTCTCAAAAGCCTCCCTGGTGTTGATTATTTAACGCCTAAGACAATGAATATACTTAGACTAGCACCAGGTGGTATGCCTGGCAGGCTTACCATAATTACACAAAAAGCTTTAGAAGAGTTATCAAAGATATACATTGTTGAAAGGCCTTAAAATGCAGTTAGAGGTGATCTAAAATGTCTAAGGACATTTTAGTAGCTGTTATCACAACTGAAAAGGCATATATGCTTGCAGAAAAATACAATTACTTGACAATAAAGACACACAGAAATGTTAATAAAAATGAGATTAAGGAGTTTGTTGAAAAGACATTTAATGTCAAGGTACTCAAGGTTAACACATTAATCGATAGGGATGGCTACAAGAAGGCATATATTAGACTTGCACCAGAGCATAGGGCTCTAGATATAATGGAGAGGCTTTCAAGATGAATATAAATGATGTAACTGCCGAGTACTGAAATAATGATGATAGGATCCCCTGCCTGAACCCCTACAATGAAAACAAGTACGATTCAATGATACCGAAAGTGTAGCTGGGAAGTTACTATGATGTCTGCATCGAAATATGCAAAAAGATTAAACATCTTCCTATTTCTTAATGATGAGAACAATATACATTATTTAAATAGTATGTTAGAGGAGTTCTGCAAAGAGAATTTGTGTACATATAAAGTACATCCTAGTAGCATTGTAAAGAGGTTCTTCTATATAGAGTGCTACTCCAATGCCACACCCTTAAGTAAATTACATGAGGACATAGAAAATATAATATTAAATAAAGCCTCAAACATTATAACATGGTATAAAATAGAGATTATTGAAGTTAAGTAATTCTATCAAGTACCTATCTGTTAATGAGAGCCACAGACCTTACGCTTTGCAACTACTATTCCGAACGGGGGGATGCTTGATAGAATACTCTTTATAGTATTGAGTTCACTATTTGAAAATACTGTAATGAGAGATAGAGTAATGTACAACAATATTGCTAATAGTGGTATGAAATTGTATAAGAGTACTTCAAGTGCCAAGCCAATAAATGTCATACCTGTATGCAGTAATATTTTGAGCAAGCTATTAAGGTGTATTAGATGTAAACACTGCAAGGATGCTATAGGATTACAAGCTTTATTTTCGATATTCACGAAGAACAGAATAATTTTTGTAATAAGAATGGGTAAAATAATAAGCTCTATTAATATAATTAGGTCTCCTGTAAACAAAAAGAAAAGAAGGGCTTCAAGTAACATTTGATAAATTTTTCCGTAGTNGAGTACAACCAAGATCTCTATCGCTATTAGTGGTATTAGAGTAAGGGTAAATACCAATAGGTTTTGTAAAGAGGACGGAAATGCATAGGAGATTTTGTTGAAGAGTAGTGTCATTGAAGGCGTATTTGATAAATGAACATATATATTCAAGGAAACATTAGCTAAAAGNGTAGCGTAGAGGTGTAAAAGCATAACACCATATAGAACAGTGTAGACATTACTTACTAATTCTAAGAGGTTTCTGTGCATATTATATCAGCTTTTTAAGTTACAAACTCACTACTAAGGCATAGCAATAATTAATGGCAAAATATGCTTTTCTCCATTCAAAAATAATAATGTTTGCTACTTTAAAATTATTGCTATCAGGTGATTTGAACAAACACCTGGGTATATGCTTTTATGAGTTACGAAAAAAAGGTACTAGAGTACTATATAAAATTAGGCTTTGCAAATCTGACTGAAGTTCAGAAAATGACTTATGCTAAGATATTGGATCATGATCTGGACCTGATTGTATCAGCACCAACTGGTTCTGGCAAGACAGAAGCTGTCGTTGTGCCATTACTCGTTAAACTAGCTGAAAAAAAGTCCTTGAGTAATGAAGGCATTTTAATATTGTACGTAACACCCCTTCGAGCTTTGAACAGGGATCTTGAAAAAAGGTTAAGTAATATCTGTAGCATCTTTAATTGTAAGGTCAACGTATGGCATGGTGACACGTCCTCCACTATAAGAAAGAGAATTATTAAAACANCTCCACACATACTTTTGACAACGCCTGAGAGTCTCCAAATATTGTTAATTAAGAGGGAATTTGTAAGTCATTTAAGCAAATTGTATGCGATAATTATTGATGAGGTACAAGAACTAATACAAGATGAAAGGGGTACAGAATTACTTTTAGCTATGGAGAGACTAGACACCGTGTTAGGTAGGCATATCAGAAGAATAGCATTAACAGCTACTTTAAATGAAAGTAATTTGAGATCTATAGCTAGAGCAATATTTTCTAATAGGCATTATGACCTAGTCTTAGCCAGTTCTAAGAAGAGGTATGAAATAAATGTGATACTATCCAGTGAAAATTATCAATGGGGCTTTTTTGCTATAGATGATATTGTTAAAAAGATTGTTGAAATAATTAAAACAGAACAATATAGGCAAGTCCTGGTATTCACTAATACAAGGACTTCAGCAGAGGAACTCAGCTATTTGCTTAAATCTAAAGGAAAATTTAATGAAAATACCATAGGACTACATCACGGGTCTCTTTCAAGGAGCATTAGAGAAGCCGTTGAAAAAGGTTTTAAGGAAGGTCAAATAAGAGTTGTTATTTCAACATCCAGTCTTGAACTTGGCATTGACATAGGCTCTGTAGATCTTGTTGTGCAGAATTTGTCGCCCAGGCAAGTAACAAAGCTTTTACAGAGGATTGGTAGAGCTGGTCATAGAGAAGAAGAAATATCAAAGGGTGTAATAATATCACCACCCATAATATCAGAACTTGTTGAATCAATAGTAATTGCAAAGAGACTGGAAGGAGGTTATTTAGAGCCATTAAGCATTCACACAAATAGCTTAGATGTCTTAGCTCATCAGCTTGTAGGCATGGCTTTAGAAAGAGATNCCACTTCATTGGCTGACTTCTGGAAAATGGTAAAAAAGTCACCGCTATTTCAAGATATAGACTTTGATATTGTAAAGAAATTAGCACAATTTCTTAGTGATATCGGACTTCTAGTGTGCCAACAAAACGAGCATGATTTCATGTGTAAACCCACAAAGAGGGGGTACATATACTATGTAACAACAAATATGATACCTGATTCTAACGAGTATTATGCAAGGTCTATTATAGATCATAAAGTAATAGCATTGCTCGACGAGGATTTTATCACACTTTGTAACCAAGACGACGTCATAGTTCTTGGCGGGAGGGCTTGGCGTGTTATTAGTTTAGATTATGATGGGAAAACCATATGGTTATCCCCCTTATTGAGTGCAGAGCAAGTGATTTTACCTAAATGGGTCGGCGATAATATCCCTGTTTATGAAAAGGTTGTAAGGGAAGAGTGTTCATTTCTTAGACGTTTTTGTTTATGCGNAGATGAAACTTGTACTAACAAGCTTTTTGATTCTTATAAACTTAGTANATCTATAAGAGAGTTCTTAATCACAAATAGGAGCAATTTATGCAGGGTTTATCCAAACGATAGTATACTTACAATAGAGTTGCATAAAGTCCCTAAAGAAGATAAGTCACTCATAGCTTTATACCACTGCCTAGGTTCTAAAGGCTCTGAAGCTTTTTCATTGTTATTATTAAGAATTCTCAGAGAGTACTTGAATATTGGTGGCAGCTATAAAGCTCATCAGCTTGGAACAGTAATTTTAACGAACAGGCCCATATCTATTGATGAGCTCAAAAAGGCCCTCACAATCATGGTTCAATTATATAAAAGAGGCTCACTAAGAGAAGTCATAGTTGAGGAATTGAAAAAATCATCTTTGTTTAAGAGACGTATTATTGAAGTTGCAAAGAGAATGGGTGTAATAGCTAAGAACTGTAGTATAGAAGAGATAAGGAAAGTGCTCAATGCATTGTTAAATATGGAACTTCTGGTTAGTGAAACTGTTAGAGAATTACTTGTAGAAAATATTGATGTTGAGGTGGTCGAAGGACTTCTTCGGGAAATTACAGAGAATAAAAGAGTTAGAATCGTCATAACAAAGATAGCATCGCCGTTCTTGCAGGAAATAGCACAGTTAGGTTCATTACGATACATTATCAAGGGCTCTACGTTACCAAGAAAATTAATTATTGAGATGACAAAGCATAGACTATTAAATAAAAAGTCTAAGTTAATATGCCTTGTATGTGGTAAGGTATTTGAGATTAATTTAAGTGAATACCTTACAGAGAAATGTATAGATAGAAATCCATTTAGATGTCCTGTCTCATGCCCCTATTGCACATCTAAGGCGTTAGCTGTCATAGAAAATGATATTGAATTACAGGAGCTCAAAAAAGTACTAGCTAAGTTAAAGAAAGAGGGGTTAGCAAGAACAAATATTAGTGAATATAAGAACCTGGAAAAGAGCCTAAAGTCAGCGAATCTTGTGATGGAATACGGATTAGCTGCTCTTATAGCACTTCACGGCATAGGTATTGGTGTTGAATTTGCAAAAAGAGTTCTAGCAAAGTCACATGACTGGGATTCTTTCATGGTCAACATATTAGAATGCGAAGAAAATTACCTTAGAACGCGGAAGTACTGGGACTAAAATGAGCATAGTTGAAAACATTTTATAAGTACAAGAATTTCTGGGAGATAAAGATGGATATTGTTTTATTAATAAAGGACTTAATAAGCAAAGCAGTTGTAGTGGCGTGGCTACTCTTTTTCCTTTCATGGATCATAGGATGGGCCATAAAGGGAGCACCAATACCTATGGGTAGAGTCAGAAAAGTAGGTCAAAGCCTAATTGAAGATGCTGTATGGGGTGCTTTTTGGATCGCTGTTGGGACAACGCTATTTTGGTTTATTACTTACATATCATCGTATTTAGGAAATGCACTTCCATCACCGCCTACACCGCAGATGCCGTAAGCTAGTGTTGTGCTTATTAGTAGTTAAATGTGATAATCATGTACATGTTTTTAATTGCATATTATCTAGCTATCCTAACTTTTTACCTAGGTGTACTGATATATTCTCTTCCAATACCACTTAGTGGTCTGAAGCGGTGGGCACCAAGATTAATAGCAGATGCCTTTTATATTATGATACTATTGTTTTGTATTTCATCAGTGGTAAGGTTTTCGGAAGTTCTGCAAAGTTTGCTAGGTGGGAATTGGGCCTTCTTCTTATCATATATGAAAGCTTCAATATTTTTTAGATCGCAACTGCTGATATTCCTAGGATGTGTGAACGGTATTATATCGAAACTAAAGTTTTTGTCGGGATTTACAAGGATAATTTCAATGATTATGGGGAGCGTTTCTGCCTCACTATATGCTTTTACAATAATGTATGCAATTTCAACTCTTGTTAGATACTCTTTTTGGACTCTCATAATGCTAGGCCTAGCATTAATGGCTATACCATTTAGAATAGCCCGTAGAGCTGGGGCTTTCCTTATATCATTTGCGTTAGTTTTCAATACAGCATTACCGTTGTACATCCCATTCACAAAAATGCTCATATACTCTGAAGGCAAAGGAGCGGAGACCCCAATAATATTTGGTAACGTGATTAACATGGCTAAGGAACCTTTGTATATTGGCTACATAGGGTTAGAATATCCAGGTGGATACGTAGGACCTCTGCCAGTATACTCATCGGTATACATTGTTCCCGTTGCTAAATTCTTGCAACAGAATTTAACTATATACTATGATGTTTGTGGTCACCAGTTTTATACAAATATCTCTAAGGAATCTATAACAAAACTTTGTAAAATGGATTCAGAAACTACTGTAGCTCTCTGTAGAGTTGACATGATGGTATACGGTTTGATAGAATACAAAGAAGGAATAGCACTTCATGCAATGCCATTCCCCAAATTGATAAATGTGTCAACCTTTACTTCAAATTACATAGAGGTTTACACAGACTCTGATGTAGAATATGGACTTTACATTTCCATAGTAGATGGCTATACAATAAAGTCGCTGAGGATTGATGGTGAAAGCGTTGGTGATATTAGTAACTTCTTCAAATACAAATGGTACTGGTACAACTTGAATGGCAAAACGTATAACATCACTATCCCCGTGGGCATTCATAAAATAGAAATTGAATTGTATCGAGATGCAAATTCAGCTGTGGAGCCAGATGAAATTTATGTATATGAAGCACAGTCATCACTTTTGGGTTATACTAATGCTCCTGGACTACTTGATGAAATAACACGAGTTATGTACATAGACATAATAGGGGCAACACTCTACACATCACTTCTTCTGTCAATAAGTGCTGGTCTTGCAAATCTATTGGGAGGGGTTTCAAGAATTAGGGTGATACTGTGATCTTAGAGAATGAACTTATTAGGAAAATAATATTATTTAATTTATTTGCAATTGTAGCACTAGTTATGCTGTATAGAAATATTGACCTAGTAATGGTATTAATTTCAATTATTTTTGCATTAATAACCATAATTATTATAGCATATAAAAAACGTAGCATAAGAAATACAGTAGAAGATAACAGGATAAAGAGGAACTGACCTCCTCCCCACCCTAAAGGGCGAGGCTTTCGATTGTAAACTCAGCATACTCATCTATAGACGCCATCTGAGTCACACTAGCACTAGGGCTAGACAGGCACACAGCCTCAGCATACCTGGTAGCACTATGGGGACTTGCACATCAAGCCATGTAAGTGAAACAAGCGATTATGAAAACCGAAACACCCTTCTTGATAAAGTAAGATAAAAGCTTTTAACATCTTATAAATGATAAGTGCAAAATGTTTGGGGCCTTAAGTTGCGCGAGGAAGCTAGTGAACTATTAACTCAAGAGGAAACGCGGTCATCAGAGGAAATTAGCGAGGCATATTATGAAGAAGCTGAAGTCGAGTACATAGCATTCTCACCTCATGAGCTTGAGCAATTCTTAATACGTTCAGAAACATGGGATAAGATTACCAAAGGAGAGATATCGTTAGACGAAGCAAAAAGCATCTTGGAGGCGCCACTAAGAATTGCGAACAGGAAAAAAGTGGAGCCAAGCAAGGGTAGAAAGAGACGTAAGGGAGGCTCAAAGAGCAAGACATAGCATTAAGCTTAGAAATTAAGGCTGAGCTTAGTAGTACCTCCTCATGTCCTATAATATAACTTCATAGCCTAGCTCAGTCAAAGCTTTTTCAATAAGATCTTTATTAAGCGACTTATCAAAAACTATTACAACAACTTTCTCATCATCTCTTTTAGCAAGCTTAATTTTGTCTACCAAAACATTTCCTCGCAATAATTCACTTATGTTCTTCTTTGGTGTTAGAAAGTCCTTGAACTTCCTACACATTAGAGAATAAAAGACATCAAAATGTTGTATCATTCTTATACTGTCTTCTACGTCTTCCCCTCCTTTATTCAAAACTTTTTGAATTTTTCTTAGTAATTCTATTGAAGTGCCTGCCTCTACCTCAATAGCAACGTAGTCGCCTAGTACTGTATACAACTTGACTTTATGAGACACACGTCTCGCCAAGTTATTGCAGTACAATTTCAAGTTTTTAAGCCGATAATCTTTTAGATTTGAGTGGAGCAAAAGTCTTTTCTTGGGTTAAAGCATGAGTGCTAAGTTAACATACCCTGTTGGATCTGTATTGAAAAATGTGTCACAGGTATTGAAACGCATTGTGGATCAAGTGCCTATAGTAATGAGCCTAGATCAATTCTCTATAGAGGCCTTCTCACCAGATAAGGTTTCTATGATAGTTGTAGTAATACCTTCAACAGCATTTGAAGAATATGATTTAAGTGGTGAGGTAAGTATGGTCGCTGATAGAAATGAGCTAGCAAGAGCATTAAGGAGAGCTACTAAGAGGGATAAGGTGACACTAGAATATGTAGAAGGTACTAGAGAGCTCAAGGTCAAGGTGTTCAATGTCAGGGCAAATCTGGAAAGAGAGTATAGTGTAGCATTATCAGAGGTAGGTTTTGAAAGAGTAGGCGAAATAGATATTCAGCTTGAGGTTTCAGCTAGCATACCATCATCGGAGCTTGTATCTATAATCAAGGACGCAGATGTAGTAAGTGAAGAAGTAACGTTAATGTACTCCTCTGACTTAAATGGCATTAAAGTTTTAGCTCACGGCGACATAGGATCATATGAAACAATACTAAGACAGTTCCAACCACTAACATATTTAGAGTCTTCTACAAGTAACGTCATAGCAAGGTACAGTGTTGAACATTTAAAGGCTATTGCAAGGCTTCTAGATTTGGCAGAAGAATGTAACATATCATTTGGTTCCGATAAGCCATTAAAAATATCGTTTGATTTATCTGGTGGGGGGAAAGTTACCGTATGGATCGCTCCAAGATCTTAAGAGGATGTAGCATATGTATAGTGATGTTGTAAGACTTGACTCAAAGGGAAGAATAACAATTCCATCAGTGGTAAGACTGCTTCTTAATGTAGAAGAGGGAGACAAATTAGTTTTACTATTTGATGAAGAGGGATCTAAAATTGAGCTACGCATTGNCAAGGCAAATAACGTAGTTACTTGTAAGATGCAAGATAGTATAAGAAATATAGTAGAGTTACTTAGTAAAGTAGGCAATGATGTAATATCATTTTACTGTAGATGCTATGATGCTTCTTGTAACAAATTCAAGTGTAAATTTGTTTTAAAGGAGAAGATAGTTAAAAGCCTAGATAGCAACAACCTAGAGTGTTTCTCTACAAGTTCATAGTATTTGCATTTATTTCAATATTTTAACGAGGTGCTATACCTTATTAATTTCTTAAACTACTAGCATGTATATTAGAGTGGTGTATCAGAATGAGCTCAGCATTAAGATTTGTGTTTACAGATGCTAGAATTTGGAGATATATACTAAGGGTTCTAGCAGATTATTTAGAGACTATAGGGATAAAAATAAGTCCTAGTGAAGGGGTTAGGATAAGAGCTATGGACCCCAGCAGAGTCATGCTATTAGACTTTAGTATCCCAACAACGGCATTTGAAGAGTACATTGTTGGAAAAGAGGAAATACTGTTTCTAAACTTAGAAAGTGTATCGAAAATATTGAGAAGAGCTATGAAGATGGACAAATTTGCACTTTTAAGTGATGGAACAAAGCTCACCATAGCTCTAATATCTAAGGGGGGTACGCAAAGAAGTTTCACGTTGCCTTTAATATCCTCAACTTATGAGGAAATTCCAGAGCTTTCATTAGAATTCAAAGTTATAGCAAAAGTTATTGGGCCTATATTTGCCACTACTATTTCTGTTCTTGAAGAAGTAGGTGAGGCAGTAAGATTTAGGGCATTGCGTGAGGGGCTTTCCATATCATCTCCATCAGAATTAGGTGAAATAGAGTTCCTCTTTACCACAACTTCTGGAACTTTAATAGATTATCAAATAATTGATGATATTCAAGAATTTTCCAATGCTTATTCAATGGAGTATGTATCCATGCTATCACAATTATCAAAACTCGCAGAAACAGTTTCTATAAAGCTCGCTCCAGAGGCACCTTGTGAAATAGCATTGGATATGGCTAATGGTGCGCAACTCAAGGTGTATATTGCTCCAAGAATCGAGTAATGAGTTGTCACACTAATGGAACGAGAAGGAAAAAGCGCCAGCAAATCAATTTTTAGTCAGCTATTCAAAAGATATTATAAGAGTTCGTATCTTGAGTTGCCACAAGATTTACCACTTAGGGAAATAGCACTACAGCCAATTGATGGAGACTACTACATAAGACACTTGGTATTTGAAACAGAAAAGCAGTTACTAGATTACATTACAGGGGTTCATATACCAAAACACCTCTACTATTCATCTGCTAAATATCGTGATCCTGGCAATCAAGTAATGAGTGAAAAAGGATGGCTGGGAAGCGACCTCGTATTTGATATAGATGCTAATGAAATTCCACAGTGTATAGATAAAGTTATAGAGGCTAAGTTTTGTAAAAGCTGTAATTATACAGCCCCGAGAGAAAGTAGCGAAAAAACTTGCCCCTTATGCGGCGGTCAGCTAGAAAAATTTGAACATGTTGAACCTGATTGCATAAAGCTTGCATTTGAATATCTAAGAAATCTTGTAGATATCGTTGAAAACGACTTTGGCTTTTATAAATACAAAGCAAGTTTCTCAGGTAACAGGGGGTTTCATTTAATAGTGGAACTAAATAGCCCTTACGATACAATGGATTCAGAAAGTAGAAGAGAATTAGTATCCTATATAGTGCTTGGCGATGCTTATAAAAAAATTGTTAAGAATATGTATGTAACTAGTGAAAGCAAAAAAGGCTTAGTATATCCATTACCAAGGATAGGCGATGGAGGAATAAGGAGGAGGATAGCGAGAGCATTACTTAAGAAAGTGACAGACGTAAGGCTTAAGGAATTTCTATTGAATCGCTTAGATGAAATTGAAAGTAATAAACTTGTTCAGCTTGCAAGTATATTGACAAGTGATATTGATGAGGTTCTAAATGAGATAAGTATACCAATAGATTCTAAGGTAACTATAGATACATCACATTTAGTAAGAATACCCAACAGCTTAAATGGTAAAACAGGTTGGAAAGCATTCTTGATAAAGGATCTATCAAATTTTGAGCTGAACAACTACGAAGTTTCAATAGAAGATGTAAGTGAGTTCTTCAAGATTAAAATAATCGTGGATATACCGACAATTACCATCATAGATAGGACTTTTAAAGTAAGGCGAGGGGATATTATGGAGCTAGAGTATGCCTATGCTTCATATTTTGTTTTTAAAGGAGTTGCAGAGCTCTTATCTATAGTAAGGTAATGTGATAGCAGAAAGGGTGTATAAGCAATGTCTATTGAAATATACGAAAAACTTAAAAAGATTTTTGAAGATAGCATTGAAAATAGAAAAATAGAGCTAAAAGACGTATATACAATTGTAGAAGCTATAAATAAAGAGATGTTATTGATGAAAGCATGGTGTTTAGATAATGTGGATAAAGGATTTGAAAAACTTTGTAATGATTTTGAGACTTCGGCATCTTTAATAATAAGAGCTTTAACTCAGTTTGCTTTAAATAAAGCTGTTCTAGGGCAAGCAAATATTGGCGAAGATGAAGTAAGTTTGTTACTAAAGCATATACTAAAAATTATTGAAGAATTTTGTAGGATCACTCAAAAAACTCTTTTGGTAGCTGATGGAGGGACTCTATGCAAGGTTATCAAACCATTTCAGATAAGACACTCTATAGCATTACCTGGCTATGTTGCTTACTTACCACTTGCCTTGGCATTACATCTCTCTACAATAGGTTTTGTAGAAATTATTGAGATTTTTTAACAATACTGCTTATAAATGGGGCAGTGAGGAGAAATGTTAAGAGTAGTTAATAGTGAAGGTGAATAAGTACGAAAATTCCAAAGGTCATTGTAACATATTGCCCTAAATGTCGTTCACATACAGAACATAGTGTATCGATATATAAACATGGAAAAAGAAGAACTCTGTCACAAGGGCAGAGAAGGTATTTAAGAAAGCAGGAGGGTTATGGGTCTAAGAGAAAACCAGAGCAAAAGAGATTTGCAAAGGTTACTAAAAAGGTTGTTTTAAAGTTGAAATGTAGTAAGTGTGGTTATATAGCTCATAGAAAAGGTATTAGACTAAAAAGAGCAGAACTTGTTGAAAAACATGGGTGATAAGTAATATGAATAGTAAAAGAAGAAAGACCCTCATTCCACAGCCTAAAAGTAAGTTCGTAAGAGTAAAATGTAATGTTTGTGGAAATGAGCAAACAATATTTGACCATGCAACATTTCCTGTAAGATGTTTAGTCTGTGGAGCAGTTCTTGTTAAGCCTACTGGTGGGAAAGCACAGCTTATAAATGCAGAGATAGTAAAAGTCTTTGGCTAAAATTAAAAATTAAAGTCATTTTGTAGGATTGAAATATAGCAATTGCTTAAAGTGATTTGTATGAGTACTACATTTAAAAAGAAAAGTTTGCCAGAAGTTGGAGAGCTAGTAGTGGCACAAATAAAGAAGGTATTTGATTATGGTGCGTACTCAAATCTCTTAGAATACGAGAACATCGAAGCCTTCATTCCATGGAGTGAGGTCAGCACAAAGTATGTAAAGGATATTAAAGATCTTTTAAAGGAAAATCAAATTGTTATAGGCAAGGTAATAAGGGTCGAGAAAAAACAGGGAAGAATAGAAGTGGACATATCATTGAAAAGAGTATTTGAAGGAGAGAAAAAAGTAAAAATGCTTAGATGGAAAAGGATTCAAAAGGCCCAGAAAATAGTCGAAATAACTGCAAAAAACCTTGGTAAAACACTTGATGAAGCTTATAAGAATGTATGGGTATTCCTAGAGAAAAATATTGATCCAATGTCTCTAATCGAAGAAGCTGTTTTAAAAGGGCCGCAGAAATTTATAGAAATAGGTATTAATGAAGTGTGGGCTAAGGCATTGCACGAAGAAGCAAAGAAACACGTTACAATAAAAACTGTTAGAATTAGGGGCATTGCAAAGCTCATTTCTTATAAGCCTGATGGTATTGAAAGAATTAAAAATATCTTAATGGAAATCGAAAACAAGTTTAAGAAGAGTGGGGTCAATCTTAATATATACACTGTAGGAGCTCCAAGATATCGAATAGAAATTGAAGCACGTGATTATAAAACAGCAGAGGAAGTCTATAATCAAATTGAGGCCTTTCTTAAAGATGTAACACAAGATGTAGGTATAGACTTTGTAGAATTTGAAAGAGAGGAGCTGGAAAAAGGGTAAAGCAATGAGATGGAGAATTAGAAAGTGTCCTCACTGTAAAACATACACGCTTAGGGAGGCATGTCCTAAATGCGGAACGAAAACTTNTGTACCGCATCCACATAGGTTTTCACCTGAAGACAAGTATGTTGAATATAGGCTTTGGAGCAAATACCCCCAACTCATGATGAGAGTTATACAGAAAGANGAGAAGCTTCACAATTATAGCCAAGCCACTCCATAGTCTGTTAAGACAAATCTNTAGACGTTTCTTAAAGTCGGTTTAGTGAATTTTAGTACTCTTGTTTTATTTGGTAGAACAGAAAGTTCTAGCATGGCGTCNCACCATATTTTAAGATATTCAAAGCCAGCGGGAATATTTTCATCAAATTTTACTTGTGCTGAGGTTATTATTGTGACTCCACTTTCATTTACAGAATTAAGCAAGGTTAATAGATGGATAAAGGGATTGAGATCCTCGTGCTCTCTAAATTCAACTCTGTATAAGTGGTTTATACTGTCTATGATAACTAGAGTTGGGCGATACCTTAAAGCATCTAATACTAAAGACATTAAATGGTCTTGCGAAAGAGCAAAGGCAAAATAGGTATTCTTAGTTTCAATGCCTAGCTTGGCAATTTTATTTGCGAAAGTCATACCCTCCGTAGATATAAATATCGCGGCAAAATCGTTAATTTGTGAACATTTAAGTATATTTAGAAGGAGGTTAGTTTTACCTGAGCCAGCAACACCATAAATGACGACCTTTACTGGTTTTTTAAAAAGTATTTCATCTATTTCTTTATTGCATATAGAGATGCCCATAAGTAACCTTTGATAATAGTTTAGATCTTCCCTAATAAATATACAAGTTCATTGCCCATCTTCTTTACAATACCTTTCTTAGCGAGCATATTTATTGCGCTATTGAAGTACATATCACTAACTCGAATCCCATACCATTCTTCAAATTCTCTCATGATCTCGTCTAATGTCCATACACTTTTCTTCCTTTCATTATAATTTGCTTCGATTATCCTCTTTATAAATTGAGTAACATCTTCTAATCTAGTCCAGGGATATTGGAACCAGACCCATTCTTTAACCTCAATATAGTAATAGTCAGGTTTTATCTTCGCTATTGGTGAAATCCACTGAAGTGTAGCTATGCGTAGTTCTTTGGGTTTCCAGGTACTTAGTATGAAATCTTTTGCTAAGATTACAGACTCTCCCGTATCAATAATGTCATCAACAAGTAAAGCTTTCAAGTTTTTAAGGTCAACTACATATTCAAACTTTATTGTAGCTCTTTCGCCTTTTTTTGCTGCTTCTGTCCAATGCTGTGACTGAATTGAAATGAGATTTTCAACACCTAGGAAGTCACATAACAGTCTGGCCGGAACATAACCACCACGAGCAATTGCTATTATTACGTCAGGAATGTAGTCGCTTTCCTCAATTTTCTTTGCTAAACCCCAGCTCCATTCCACAATTTCATTCCATTCAACTAACTTTACAGGTACTTTTGGCATTTTATATAACCCTATTAACAGTTTGCNTAGAGATATATAAACCTAGTTTAAATTGTTTATGTAAATAAAGATATTTTGGAGATCTTAGGAAAGACTCATAAGGCCCCCGTTTTCGGCCGACCCGTGTGAATTTATGAACCATGAGGTGAAAATGTGCACGGGATCTCTGCGGGGGCTATAATCCCAATATAGTAAACCTAATGACTTAACAAGGACATGTTTTTAACAAGGTCTTCAGTAAATATTATTTTCTTAGCCCTTGATAACCGCTATTGGAATGAGTCGTGCAACAGGTCTAACTAACTGTGCCCGAGTAGCTACATCTACAACTCTATCAACATCTTTATAAGCTTCTGGGGTCTCTTCAGAAAGTTCTCTCATAGTCGCAGCTCTCACCATAACACCCTTTCTCTCCAGCTCTTCCACAACCTCTCTAGGAGACTTTGCTCTTATAGCAGCAGCTCTACTCATCCATCTACCAGCTCCGTGAGGTGCTGACCACCAAGGGTCTCTTGCTTTTGGAGCTGGTATGGTAATGTAACTCGCAGTACCCATGCTTCCAGGAATCAGGACAATTTGACCAAATGCCCTATGGTCTGCTGGGATTTCTGGGTGTCCTGGTGGAAATGCTCTTGTTGCGCCTTTTCTATGAACAACTAGTTTAGTTCTTTTACCCTCAACTTCTTGTTCCTCTACCTTTGCAATATTATGAGCCACATCGTATATCATTTTTATTCCCAGCCTCTCATAATCTACGCCAAACACCTTTGAAAAAGACTCCCTAGCCCAATGTGTTATCAGTTGCCTATTAGCCCACGCATAATTCGCTGCTGCTGCCATTGCAGCAAAGTAGTCCTGGCCTTCATTACTATTAAATGGTACAGCGGCAAGCTCTCTATCAGGCACTTCTATGCCATACCTTCTCATTGCTCTTTCCATAACCATCAAATAATCACTTGCAACTTGATGACCAAGACCTCTAGATCCTGTATGCACCATTATTGTTATTTGCCCTTTCCCAAAAATTCCTATGTTCTTAGCTATGTCAGGCAGATATATTTCATCTACTACTTGAATTTCGAGAAAATGATTACCACTACCAAGAGTTCCAAGTTGAGGTGCACCTCTTTCCTTAGCTCTTCTGCTTACTTTTGATGCGTCGGCCCAGTCCAGCTCTCCCTTGGATTCTGTATGTTCAATATCATACTCTGTTGCATAACCTTGTCTCAATGCCCACCGAGCCCCTTCTTCGAGAACATTATCTAGCTCTCTTTCTGTTAACCTGATCTTACCTGTAGCACCTACACCACTTGGTATATTTCTAAATATTACATCGACTAATTCTTTTAGTTTTGGCTTTATGTCTTTTACAGTTAAATCTGTTCGAAGAACTCTAACACCACAATTAATGTCATAACCCACACCGCCAGGACTTATAACACCATTGTTAACAGAAAACCCTGCAACTCCTCCTATTGGAAAGCCGTAGCCCTGATGCCCATCTGGAAGAGTATAACTTGCACTAACTATTCCTGGTAAGCAAGCTACATTTGCAGCTTGCTCTAACGTAGCATCTTCTTTCATCTTACTTAGCAAAAAATCATCTGCATAAATTACTGCAGGAGCCTTCATACACCTCTTGTATTCTTCAGGTATTATCCAGACAACTTCGTTGACCTTCCTCAAGTTCATTACCATGAATGTCACCAAATTTTGCTTTGAAACATATCATTAATTCACTTAACTGTGTGAGTTGGCTAATAAGCTTAAGCATCAAGTATAGCTCATAACATGTGCCCTTAGTGTATAGAATTTTGTAGCAACTTTTGTAATAATGATGAGTGTGGTACCCTGGTCTTATGGGGGTAAGCTCAATAAAGCTTTTATTTCTTTTTCCAAAAGCAACAAATATACCTTGAACTCACTGGGTATTTATAATAATGCTATTTCCATGGTGTACAAATTAATGGGGCATTGGCGCTATCCACGAATTAAAGGATATGATGAAAGCAAAATAGCTAGAGCTGTAATTAGAGATGTCCCCATGTCGTTTAAAGAAGCTTATGAAGTATGTAAGGTAGTTAGAGGAATGAGGCTAGCAGAAGCAAAAGAGTTTTTGAAGAGAGTTATGGAATTTAGAGAGCCTATACCTTACACAAGATATAAACTAAGTATAGGCCATAAGAGAGGCCTAGCAGAGAAGTGGGTTAAGTGGAAGACNCCCATAGGGAGGTATCCTATAAAAGTAGTGAAGCATATTTTAAAGCTTCTGGACAATGTTGAAAATAACGCTGTTAATAAAGGACTCGATGNAGAGAAACTAAGAATTATACACATTGCTGCACATAGAAGCTATTATTTTAAAANGTGGATGCCTAGAGCATTTGGTAGAGCNACGCCGTGGTTTAGAACACATACAAGNGTTGAAGTAGTAGTTGCTGAGGTGTAGAAGTAGTGGTGAACATAAAGAAATACTTTATTGAACAAGGCATAAAGAAAGTTGCCGTTGATGAGTACTTAGCAAGTAAATTCTGGAGAGCAGGTTACGCAGGTGTTGATATAATTAAGACTCCTCTAGGTACGAGGGTAATAATATATGCTCTAAGACCAGGACTTATAATTGGTCGTAAAGGACAGNCTCTGAAAACTATTCAAACTATATTGGAGAAAGTCTTTGGAATTGAGAACCCCCAGATAACAGTTGTCGAGGTCGAGAACCCTGACATAAATGCGAGGGTTGTGGCNGCAAATATAGCGCTTGCCTTAGAAAGAGGAATACACTTCAGAAGAGCTGCCTTTATAGCCTTGCGAAGGGTTCTGGCTGCAGGAGCACTAGGATGTGAAATTGTTATCAGTGGTAAGCTTGTAGCTGAAAGATCACGTTATGAAAAACTCAAAGCTGGTAAGGTTTATAAATCAGGTGATCAAAGCCTAAGGCTAGTAGATAGAGCCGTCGCTCACGTATTATTAAAACCCGGAATGTATGGTGTAGAGGTTCTAATAACAAGACCTGGTATGACGGCGGATTACATAGAAATTCTTTCTCAACCTCAGGCTCAGCAAACAACATTGAGTGAAGGTGTAAAGTAGTGAGTGACAGACCACTAGCACCAGAGGAAATAAGAACTATGAGTCATGATGAGAGGATTAAACTACTACATGAATTAAAGTTAGAGCTAGCGAAATTAAGATCACAGGCAAAAATGGGTATACTGACAAATGTTGGAAGAATAAGGATTGTTAAGAAAAATATTGCAAGGTTATTAACCATCATTAATGAAGAAGGTGTGTAGAAATGCTTAGAACGAAAGACAACATAATTTACCACGAAATCATAGGCTTAAGAGTAAAAATATTATCGCATTTAGACCCGACTTTAGTTGGTAGAGAAGGTATTGTTATTAATGAAACTATGAACACGCTTCAAATTCTCAACACTAAACATGGAAAAGTAATTAAAGTGCCTAAGAGGGGGGGAATTTTCCTTTTTACCATACCTGAAGCTAATGAGGAATTAATAATAGACGGTATGCAAATTTTCGGAAGACCTGAGGATAGACTTAAAAAGATTAGGTTTACTAACATGAGGAGGTGACATTTATCATGTCTGAGCAGAAGACAAAAAATGTAAGAAACATAGGCATAGTATATCCTGGTCTGAAACCCCCTGAGAAAATATGTAGCGACAAAAAATGCCCATGGCATGGTAATATCAAAGTAAGGGGACTGACTCTAGTAGGGAAAGTCATTAAAGCCAAGATGCAAAATACTGTTATTGTTGAAAGAGAGTACTACGTATGGGTCAGGAAGTTTAAGAGATATGAGAGGAGGAGGAGTAGACTGCATGTTCATAATCCTCCGTGCATAGGTGCTAAAGAAGGTGATGTAGTGCTTATAGGCGAGACAAGACCACTTGCAAAAAGTGTAGCTTTTACTGTACTAGGTATCATTAAGCAAGCAGGTTAGGGTGATNGAATATGGCGGCAAAAAGAGCGAAGACTGGTGCAGCAACTCCTAGAAGGAGAAGAATTGCAGGAGTAATCAATGGTACGAGGCTTGTAGTAGCAGATAATAGTGGAGCTAAAGAAGTTATGGTAGTAGGCGTTATGGGGGTAAAGACAAGGTTAAGAAGACTCCCCTTTGCATCAGTTGGTGATATGGTGATGGTCACCGTAAAGAAAGGAACACCAGAACTAAGGGGTCAGATGCTAAGAGCCATTATAATAAGGCAAAAAAAGCCTTATAGAAGACCTGATGGTAATTGGATAGCCTTTGAGGACAATGCTTGCGTCCTTGTCAATCCTGATGGAACTCCTAAAGGCAAAGAAATAAGGGGGCCTGTTGCAAGAGAAGCTGTGGAACGATGGCCTCAGATAGCCAATATGGNTACAATTGTTGTTTGAGGTGCTATAAAAATGGAATTGAAGAGCAAGCAGCCCAAAAAGCAGAGAAGGAGTATTTTTAACCTATCGCTCAATCTGCGATGGAGACTATTAACAGCACCGCTATCAAAGGAACTAAGAAAGGAACTAGGAATAAAGAGACTGCATGTAAGAAAAGGTGATGTTGTGAGGATTGTTAAAGGTGATTGGAAAGGACATGAAGGTAAGGTCGTAGAAGTTGATATAAAAAGATGTAAGATTTTTATTGAGGGTGTAACAATAAAGAAAGCTGATGGAACAGATGTTTTCTACCCAATACATCCATCGAAAGTAGCTATAGTGAAACTTGGTGAAGTTGATGATGTTAGAAGGAAGATCATTGAGAGAAGGCAGAAAGCTAGGGAGGAACTCGTTAAAGTTGGTAAGGCAAAACCATTAAATGAAGAGCAAATGAGACTACTCAAGACTGTGTAGAAATGATTTTATTGAGGTGTTAATAATTGGCTAAAATGGGAGGGACACGTCATTTAAAAAGATTGGCAGCACCGTGGTTCTGGCCTGTTCTTAGGAAAGAGTATAAATGGGTTGTGAAACCATCTCCGGGCCCCCACCCAATCGATCGAAGCATACCATTAATGATTGTAGTTAGAGACATATTAGGTTATGCAAAAACTGCTAAGGAAGCTAAGTATATTATACAGAGTGGTAAAGTGTTAGTTGATGGTGTAGTGAGGAAAGACTATAAGTTCCCCATCGGAATTATGGATGTTGTTGCAATACCTGAAATAGAGCTTTACACTCGTTTTATACCATATCCTACAAAGTATTTGTGGTTCGCTAAAATACCGAGGGAAGAAGCCAATTTAAAGATCGTTAGAATTGAAAATAAAGTGACAGTAAAAGGTGGACATATGCAATTGAACTTATCAGACGGTAGAAACCTTGTACTACGTGTTAAAGACCCTAAGCACCCAATTGAAGTTGCGAATTTTGCAACACTTGATTCATTACTTATTGAAATACCATCACAGCAAATAATTCAACACATTAAGTTAGCTATAGGTAAACTGGCTATAGTTATTAATGGTAAAAACACTGGAAGGATAGGTAAGATAGTTAATATGGACGTTAAGCCGGGATTAAAAAGAAGAAAATCTGTAGTTACGCTAGAGGATATGCAGGGACATAGATTTCAAACAATATTGGATTACATTATGGTTGTAGGAGACGAAAAGCCATTATTAACATTATCAAGCTGATGGTGAAAAAGATGTCGGTTGCTGCGATTAGAAATGGTTCTTTGACTTTGGCGATAGTTCCAGAAACATTTTCAAGCTCGGTGCTAACACCTGATGATGTAAACCTCATTTTGAAGCAGTGGAGGAAAAATGCCATGAGGATACCATTGATAGGTAAAGTTACTGTAAATATTAGTGTAGGTGGAGCTACAGAAAGGCTAGATAAAGCTGTAAAGCTCCTTGAGCAGCTAACTGGGCAAAAACCTTCTGTAAGGAGAGCTAGAAAAACCATAAGGGAATTCGGAATCAGTAGAAGGCAACCCATAGCAGCTGTAGTAACGCTTCGTGGACAAAAAGCATTAGAGTTTCTCAAAAAAGCACTATATGCAGTTAATAATACACTTAAGCTGAGCTCGTTTGATGAGTACGGCAATGTATCATTTGGGATTAAGGAGCATCTCCTTCTACCAGGGGTTAGATATGATCCTGACATAGGAATATTTGGTATGGATGTTGCAGTGACAATTGAAAGACCAGGGTTTAGAGTATTAAGAAGAAGGGTTAAAAGAGTTGCATCAATACCACGTAGACACAAAATTCGTAGAGAGGAAAGCATATTGCTCTTTGAGATTTTATTTGGTGTGAGAATTTCGAGATGAAGGCGAGTCATATGGGGAAGTTTAGATCACCTGCTGAGAGAAAGCATGGGCGTGGAGTACAAGTTTGTAGAAGATGTGGTAATAGAGATGCTGTAATACAGAAATATGGAATGTATCTCTGTAGACAGTGTTTTAGAGAGGTTGCTATGGTGATAGGGTTCAAGAAATATAGTTGAGGTGCGTTACGAAGATGACACTAATAGATCCTTTAGCAAATGCTCTTGCAACAATAACAAATTCAGAAATGCGTAGGAAGCAGGAGGCAGTAATATGGCCTGCATCAAAGCTAATAATAAGGGTACTAAGAGTTATGCAGAAGTATGGGTATGTAGGAGAATTTGAATATATAGATGATGGTAGATGGGGGAAAATAGNGGTTCAACTCTTGGGTAGGATAAATAGAACTGGTGCAGTGAAACCCAGGATATCTGTTACATATAGAGACATAGTTAAAATGCCTCATTACCTCAGGAGATATTTGCCATCCAAAGATATTGGAGTACTAATATTATCAACAAATCAGGGGGTAATGTCACATAGGGAAGCTATTGAAAAAAAGATAGGTGGGGTGCTCTTAGCCTACGTCTATTGAAAAATAGGTGAGCATAACATATGGCAAGGGCTGTACATGTAGTTGATTACATAGAAATTCCAGATAATGTTAAAGTAGAGATTAGAGGTAAAAGCGTCGTAGTAAAGGGATTAAAAGGTGAGGTAGTGAGGGACTTTAGCTTTGCAAAGGATATAGATATTAGAATCGAAGACAACAAAGTTGTGATAGAGACATTTTTTGCAGATAGCAAGAAGAAAGCCCTGATCTACACAATATCATCGCACATAAACAATATGATTATAGGTGTTACAAAGGGCTGGAGATACAAGCTTAAGGTAGTCTCATCACATTTTCCAGTTTCAGTAAAAGTTGTGGGTGACTATGTTGTTATTGAAAACTTTTTGGGTGAAAAAGCTCCCAGGAAAGCACGTATATTAGAGGGTGTTAAGGTAAAAATTGAGGGAAAGGATATAATAGTTGAGGGTATAGATATTGAAAAGGTTGCACAAACAGCAGCTAATATTGAGCTAGCCACTAAGATTAAAGACAAGGATAGGAGAATATTTGTAGATGGCATATACATATATGAAAAAGGTGTTGCAGAATGAGTTCAGAATATGAAATGGTTATGTCAAGAAGATTAGAGGTGTTAAAAAAAGTTAATGCACAAAGAAAAATTGCGTCAATAAAGCAAAGTGTGAAAAAACCCCAGTTTCTACGTTGGCTATGGTGGAAGTTTGCAAAGTTTGAAAATAATTTGAAGTGGAAAAGACCTAGAGGTAAGGATAATCCAGTTAGACTAGCATTAAAAGGATATCCGCCTAAGGCATCAGTAGGTTACGGTTTACCTAGTGAGATTAGAAATCTGCACCCATGCGGTTTAAGGCCTGTTATCATAAGGTGCATGAAAGATTTAGAAAAACTCGATCCTGCTAAATACGTTATCTACATCGCATCTGACTTAGGTTTAAAAAAGAGACTTGAACTAATTAAAGTAGCTAAGTCAAAGGGGTTTAGAATAGCAAACGCCTAAGGTGAGAATTGCATGGATTTTGGCTATCAGAGAAAGCTAGCTGCAGAGATACTAGGTGTCGGAGAGTCCAGGATAAAATTTGATGTAACAGCGATTGATAGAATAGAGGCTGCAGTTACAAAGGATGAGATAAGAAGGCTGATAAAGGATGGAGTAATTTACGCCATTCCAGAGAAACGTAACTCTAGAGGCAGACACAGAGAATTCCATGAAGAACGTAAACAGGGTAGACATAGGGGTGAAGGGAGGAGAAAGGGTAAAAAGGGTGCTAGAACAGATCCTAAGAGACGCTGGATGAATAGAATTAGGAAAATTAGGAAGTTCTTAAAATGGCTCAGAGATAATAGTGTTATAGATAAAAAGACATACAGATTACTTTACAGAAAGGCAAAAGGTGGAGCCTTCGATAGTCTTGCTTCACTCAAGAGATTTATGAAGGATCACAACATGTTGCCGCAGGACTATAGGTGATGAGTAAATGGCTCAAGGCCCTAAATATAAGGTACCGAGAAAAAGGAGATTGGCTGGCAAGACAAATTACTATGTTAGGTATAAGCTCATTAGAAATAAGCCTATAATACTGGTGATAAGGAAAACAAATAAGTACATATTAGCACAGTTTGCATATCCAACGCCAAAAGGGGATTATACCCTTGTTGCAGCTCATAGCAAGGAGCTCGCAAAATTATTTGGATGGAAGGCAGGAACAAAGAACACACCTTCAGCGTATCTTGTAGGGCTTTTAGCAGGGCTGAGAGCTAAGAAACTGGGCATAAAATATGCTGTTCCATACATAGGCCTTCATAGACCTGTAAAAGGGTCAAAGATATTTGCAGTAATTAAAGGCGTTATTGATGCAGGGGTAGAGGTTCCTGTAAGTGAAGAGATGTTTCCAGATGACAGTAGAATAAGAGGTTTGGTAATAGCTGAGTATGCTAAAATGCTTAGTGAAAAAGACCCGGAAAAGTTTAAGAAGCAGTTTTCCGCTATGCTAGCCATGCAGTTCGATCCTAGAAACCTTGTTGAACACTTTGAAGAGGTAAGAAATCTCATTCTCAAAGTTTATTCAAGTATGCCTGAAAGCGAGAAGGGGAAATCGCTTATAGAACAGATTCTTACCTAGGTGATACTGTATGAGTGAAAGTGTTGAAGAGTGGACCCCGAGGACAAAACTTGGTTGGATGGTCAAGGAAGGTAAAATAACGTCGATAGATCAAATCTTTGCAATGAATGCTATAATTATGGAGCCTGAAATCGTAGATGCATTACTTCCTAATTTAACTCAAGAGATACTCGATATCGTACTTGTTCAAAAGATGACAGATGCTGGTAGAATATCAAGGTTTAGAGCTGTTGTAGCTATAGGGAATGGGGATGGGTATGTAGGGCTGGGTATTGGTAAAGCAAAGCAGCTTAGAACAGCAATTGAGAAAGCGGTAATAGATGCAAAGCTAAATGTTATTCCTATTAGGCGAGGTTGTGGAAGTTGGGAATGTAGTTGTAGAGAGCCCCATTCGGTTCCCTTTAGAGTTAAAGGGAAGGCTGGAAGTGTTGAAGTAACATTAATACCTGCACCACTAGGTGCAGGTGCTGTAGCAGGAGAGGTTGCAAAGGTCATCTTACGGTTGGCTGGCGTAAGAGATGTATGGACCTTTAGTAGAGGTGAAACTAGGACAACAATCAACTTTGCAAAAGCTGTTTACAATGCTCTTAGAAATACAAACAAATTTGTAACACCTTTAGATTGGGGTAAGAAGGCATGGGAGTAGAAGCACAAGTACCGGTATATGTGATAATAAGGCTGAGAGGAGTTATTGGTGTACCACAAGACGTTGAGTATACACTTAGGTTACTTAGGCTTGTTAAAAAGTATCACTGTGTCATTTACCCAGCTACACCAGTAATTAAGGGTATGTTAGAAAGAGTAAAGGATTGGATTACNTGGGGTGAAATAGANTATGAAACACTTGTTCAACTACTTAAATCACGTGGTAGAGTGAGCGGGGGCAAATCTCTTACAGATGATTATATAAAGAGGGTTCTAGGTCTAGAAAGTATAGAAGTNCTTGCAAAGAGCATAATTGAAGGTAAGGTACTATTTCATAAGTTAGAAGAGTTTGGAATAAAACCTGTATTCAGGCTCCATCCACCTAAAAAGGGATTTAAAGGCAGTGTCAAAAAACCATATAAAGATGGTGGGGAATTAGGTTATAGAGGAAGGGATGTAAATGATTTATTAAAGAGGATGATGTGACATGGTTGTCCGTAAAGAGAAGAAGAGTAGGAAGATGCATGGTTATAGGAATAGAGGCTGGGGGAACGTGGGTCAGCATAGAAGATCCGGGTCTAGAGGGGGTAGAGGAGCTGCAGGTATGCATAAGCACAAATGGACTTGGGTTATAAAGTACTTTAGGGATTGGTTTGGCAAAGAGGGCTTTACATCTAGAAAAGCTACTATTAAAGTGTCGTCAATAAACCTTAATCAGCTCAACGAACTTGTAACAAAGATTTTGCAGTCAGGCACAGCTATAGTAGAAGATGGAAAAATAGTTATAAATTTAGCAGCTATGGGTATAAACAAAGTGCTTGGAGAAGGCACCATAGAGTATCCAATAAAGGTTTTAGTTCACGGCTGTTCAAAAAAAGCAAGAGAGAAGATAGAAAGAATGGGTGGAGTTGTACAGCTNCTTGGTTTCAAAACATGAATCAGCTAAGCTAATATATTGTTTACACTAGTCTTAATATTTTAAGTAGCTAAAAATAACGCTTTTATTCATGTGCTAAGTAGTGGTAATCTGTGGTGTCATGGCGTGGGGATTATAGAGATATTAGCTAAGATAGGGCAAGTAATACCATCTGCTCCTAGACCAGCNAGAAAAGTTTCACTAGGAAAAAGATTGATCTTCACAATATTAGNTGCTATTGCTTACATAATACTTGCATCAACAACATTATACGGCATTCAAACAGCTGGGCGCGGGGCCTTAGCACCCGTAATAAGCATCATATTAGCAATGCAATCAGGAACCTTTGCACAACTTGGAATAGGTCCTGTGGTCACGGCAGGACTAATTTTACAGATACTAGTAGGAGCAAAAATTCTCAACATGGATTTAAATGATCCAGAAGGTCGGAAAAAATTTACGCTAGCCTCAAAAGGACTTGGGATAATTCTTGCTATTGTTGAGGCAACAGGATTTGTAGTAAGTGGGGTATACTGGTATATACCACAAGCAGTTCCACTGTGGATAAAAATTGTTGTAGCTATTCAGCTTATTTGGGGAGGTATACTAATCATAATGCTCGATGAGGCGGTTCAAAAAGGATGGGGTATAGGTAGCGGCATAAGTCTATTTATATTAATAGGTGTTGCATGGAGATTTTTCAGTGAGTTGCTCACTCCACATCCTATCGAGAGTGGAGGCGAGATATATGGGTTAATACCATACATCGTTACAATGGTAAAAGATGGCACACTGAGCTTTTGGCACGTCTTCATTGAGAGATTGGCAAGGGGATACCCAACACTTGTGGGCCTTATAACATCTCTAATTCTCATAATAATCCTATCTTATCTCAATGCTGCAAAAATAAATATCCCAATAGTAATTAGTAGATATGGTGGTATGAAGACTAAAGTACCGCTTCAACTTCTCTACGTAACAAATATACCAGTACTACTTACAGGGATATTGATATCAGACATAATACTATTCTTAAACCTGCTTCAAAACTATATTGGTGCAAATACTGTTAATGCAATTCGAACGTACCTAACACCACCAACGTTATATCACTTCATATATAGTCCATGGACTTCCATAACTTATGTCATAGCCTTTCTTGTACTTTGCATACTCTTTGGACTACTATGGGTTGAAATAGCAGGGTTAAATCCTGAAGCACAAGCAGAAAATCTCATTAATGCGGGGCTTGACATTCCTGGTATGAGAAGAAATCCAAGAGTTCTAGCGTCATATCTGTCCAGATATATATATCCGCTAACAATCTTTAGTTCCATAGTGGTTGCATTAATTTCTCTTACTGGAGACATTTTTGGAAGCTATGGAACAGGTACGGGTATTTTGCTTGCAGTTGGAATACTATTCAATTATTACCAAGTGTTATTATATGAGAGAACCATTGAGATGTACCCAATGCTTAAAAGATTTGTAGGCGAGTAATTATTGAACAAAGTAGTACTGCTAGCCTTTGCGATAAGTTTTGTGGTAAATTCGCTAGCATTATATGGAGTAGGAGTTATTGTAAAGCGCTATAGCATAGTTCAACAAAGTACAAGAATTGAAAGATCTGTAAGAAAGGCATATATAAGTAGAAAGAAACGAGAGGTAGTGTCAATGCAGATTAGGAAAATTAGGGGTGAAATTTTTAGACTTTCGCTATTTCAATTTGTAATTCCTTTCACATCTTACATACTTGCACTACTGCTGTACATCCTAATATCATTTACTCTATTCGGGGAATATATTATGGTGATTCCAATTAGAGATGCATGCCTAGCACCTTTACCTATAGAGTATCCCGAGTCTTTAAATACGTGCTCAGTTTCATTAATGTGGATTCACTTCCTAATTTTCTTACTGTATCTCCCCCTATACGATTACTACGCAAGGAAGTACCTTAGGTAATTCGATATATTATGAAGAATTGAATTAAAGCTTATAAGCATGTAAATACCTACTAAGGGTAAAACCTAAAGTAAGTAATAGGAGCTAGTGATGCAAAATGGTAAGGCCTGCACTACGTTCAAGATCCTATAGGAGAATTTGTAAAAGAACTCCTAGTGGAAGAACAGTGGTTAACTATGAGAGAAGGAGGAAAACATTAATGAGATGTGCTAGATGTGGAGCTGTATTAAATGGTGTGCCTATAACAGATGACTTGAGGAGAAAACTTCCTAAGTCTTCTAAAAGGCCAGAGAGAATTTTTGGAGGAGTTCTCTGTCCGCACTGTTTAAAAGAGGTTTTAAAGAGTGTGGTGAGAGGATCTGTGCTCAAATAGCATCGTCATAGCAATTGGGGGACCTCCGGGTAGTGGTAAAACAACTGTAGCGAAGCTTTTAGCTCAAAAACTTAGTATAAGACATGTTTCCATAGGGCAGATTTTCAGNAATTTAGCTGAAGAAAGAGGATTAACGTTAGCCCAACTTACAGAACTTGCTGAAAAGGACTCCTCAATAGATTTTATGCTGGATTCTCTTGCAAAAAAAGAAGCTGAAAAAGGTAATGTTGTTATAGATGGACATGTTGCTCCATGGCTTCTAAAGGGTCTGGCAACTCTACGAGTAGCTGTGGTGGCAAACTTTAGTACTAGGGTTAAGAGACTTGCTGAAAGAGATGGTAAACCAATTGACCAGGTTGTGAAGGAGACGCTGTTTAGGGAGGAAGTTGAGAGGAGAAGGTACCTCAAATGGTATAACATTGATATTAGAGATTTTTCAGACTTTGATATAGTGATAAATAGCGAGAGGTTTACACCAAATGAGATAGTTGAAATAGTACTTAAAGCTCTTGAAGTTGTATGCAAAAGACCTAGCTAAGCGTAAAGCGTGGCTTGACTTATTATTTTATCTTTGGCAAAAGGTGTAGTAAATGAGTAGAATTAAACAAGTTCTCAAGGTGACAGAATCCTTTTTATCTATCATGGTATTGATTTCCATAAGTTTTCTCATATTTTACTTCAGGAAATTACTAATTAAATTCTTTATTAGCACGAACTTTTTATTGGCCTCATTCTTCATNTCCTTTATAGCGTCCATATCGTTGTTTCCAATACCCTATNCGTACATACTATTTCTAGTGGCATCAGTATATAATCTAGGTNCTGGATTTATAATACTTCTATCAGCTACAAGTGGATTAGGTTCAGCNCTGGGGGAGGCAACAGCTTGGGCCATAGGGAGAATTAGTTACAAGGTCTTAAAGGACACACAGTACTTTAAGAGAATAGATGCCTTGTTTAGATTAGTCAATACGTGGGGTTTTAAGGCAGTAGCTCTCTTGGTATTTCTCTTTTCATTTACACAGTTGCCAGATAAGGTACTATATTTACCCTTGGGTATGATGGGTTATAGTCTTTGGAGAATTTTACCTGTTGCTTTCGTTGGGAAAACAGCCATGGTACTTGTAATCTTAGTCGCAGGAAAGATTGTAGGCGAATTTTTTAAAGAATTCTTTATAGAAAACGAATCCATTATGTTTACAATTATGACAATAGTACTCATAGTTACAATGGCTCTTACAGTGTTTATTAAATGGGATGAGGTATTGATTAAACACCTTCATTCAAAGGGCAAAGACTAAGCCTGTGTAGTAAGGTTTTTATTTTTCCACCTATACTTTAAATTACGGTGGGGTTTGTGAGTGACAACCTTGTTGTGCTAGCATTCGACTTGGGAGCAAGTAGCTGTAGAGCAATGATAGGTTTTGTTAATGAAAAGGAGAAGAAAGTAAGTGTTGAAGAGCTTTATAGATGGCCGAATTTCATGGTAAAGCTCAGCGACAATCTTTATTGGGATGTTTTAAGAATATGGCATGAAATGAAGCAAGCCATAAAAATAGCTTACAGGAAGTATGGTAATAACCTTGTATCTATAGGTGTTGATACATGGGGTATAGACTTTGCTCTTTTAGATGAAAAAGGTATGCTTATAGAGAATCCTCATACTTATAGAGACCCTAGAACTGAAGGTATGATGGAAGAAGTATTTAAGAAGGTTCCTAAGGAGAAGATTTACGAGAGAACAGGCATACAGTTTATCAGGATAAATACGTTATATCAACTGTATTCAATGGTGTATTACAATGATCCTAAGCTGAGAATTGCAAAGACCTTCTTAATGATACCAGACCTCTTTAACTACTGGCTTACAGGGGAAAAATTTGCTGAGTATACTGAAGCCACTACTACACAATTTCTAAATCCATGNGTAAAGAATTGGGCTTTCGATGTATTAGAGGCTCTAGGAATACCTACGCACATATTTCCCGAGGTCATAGAACCCACAACGAAACTTGGCAAAATCCATACAAAATTAGCTTCAGAACTTGGAATACCTAGAGATATAGAGGTTGTAGCACCAGCAACTCACGACACTGCGTCAGCCATTGCAGCAGGACCCATGGTTTCAGATGATGTTGGATATGTGAGTTCTGGCACGTGGTCTTTAGTTGGTGTAGAGCTTCCCCAGCCTTTGATAAACAAGAAAGCAATGGAGTATAACTATACAAATGAAGGTGGGGCATTCAATACAATAACATTTCTTAGGAATGTCCAGGGGATGTGGATAATTGAAGAAATTAGAAGAGTTTTAGCTGACAAAGGTCAGCAGCTATCGTACGAAGAGATTTTGAAAATAGCACAGGAGGCAAAACCATTTACAGCTTTTATTGATCCAGATTANGAAGGCTTTATAGCCCCTGAAAACATGGTTGAAGCAGTGCTCCACTATCTTGATAAGTCAAAGCAGAGAAAACCACAGGGAGTAGGTGAATTGTTTAGAATAGTATTTGAGAGCCTTGCATTAAAGTACAGGCTTGTATTTGAGCAAGCAGAGGATTTGCTTGGCAGAAAATTACGAGGTATAAACATATTTGGTGGTGGTTCGAGAAACTGGTTCCTGAATCAGCTAACAGCAGATTTTACAGACAAGGTCGTGTATGCAGGCCCTGAAGAAGCTACATCAATAGGCAATGTCTTGCTTCAGGTTGCAGGGTTAGGAATTATAAGATCCTTAAAGGAGTTAAGGGAATATGTTAAAAACTCTTATAACATAAAGGTATTTGAGCCTAGGCATACAGGAGAACATGAAGAAGCTTACGAGAGATTTAAAAAGGTACTGAGTGGTGGTGTATAGAGGTAAAAACATTGGGCAGGCAACTCCTTATAGGAATAGATGTTGGAAGTAGCGGAGTTCGAGTTGAGTTATACGACGAAGAAGGGAACCTCATAGCAGTTGGGAGGAGTAGCATAGCAAGACAAGATGTAAAGGAGTGGATTGAGGCACTGCGCAAAGCCATGCCTCATATTGTGAAAGAGTGCATGGATTGCGAAAAGCACGTTTCAATTGATAGTACCTCAGGCACCTTTATAGCTATAGATAAACATGGCGAGGCTCTTTACGGACCTGTCATGTATTATGAGAAGAAAATCGAAGTTTTTGAAGGAGTTAAGAATTTACCAGAAATTCGAGAACTTGCAAAGCGCGGAATAACGACAGATGCAGCGTCTCCATACATAAAAATATTGTATATGAAGAGAACGTTAAAAGAGCTCTACAATAATGTTTATAAATTTGTTCCTGCTGCTACATGGCTTCTCTATAAACTTTGCTACCCCAAGGGGGAAGAGTGGAGTGATGTTAAGACAGATTACACAAATGCATTAAAATTTGGTTTAGACATAACAACAACACCTCCAACATGGTTTAAACCCCTATTTGACGCCTTAGAAATAGACCTAGATAAGCTGCCAGGTCTAGCCCCCTCTGGAGAATTTATTTGTAAAGCAAAAAGTGAACTCGCTGAAGAGCTGGGTCTTAAAAATGCTAGTGTTTACCAGGGGATGACGGATGGAAATGCTGCAGCATTAGCGGGGGGAGCTCTAGACAAAGGTGATGTAAATATCTACACAGGCTCTACAACAGTACCCAAAGTGTCAGTAGATAAAATTGTGATACACCCTGCTCTTTACTACCATATCCATCCACTTAATGGATATCTCGCAGGCTCTGCTACAGGATTTACAGGGGCTTATCTATCATGGTTTGCTGAAAAGGTGCTGGGACTCACAATTGAAGAAGCTTTAAGATATGCAGAAGTTGTTGAAGCTGGCACTGAATATCTTTTCTTCCCATATGGAGATCGTGGGCCTTTTTACGACTCATCGTTAACACCAGCTCTAGTAAACATAGTAATGTATGAACAACCTCGTGAAGTCGTTATAGGCAGAGTACTCAGAAGCATAGTACTAGGCATCGCGCTACTGGAAAATAGCTATCTAAGATTATTTGAAAAAACATTCAATATGAGAATAGCGGATGTAAATCTAACAGGTGGGGGCTCAAGATCGAGGTTCTGGAATAGACTTAGAGCATCAATATATGAAAAGCGTGTTGTTATACATGGTGACTTGGTAGGCGTGGGAACAGTAATACCTGTAATATATCGAAGCGGTTTATATACACGTATTACTGAAATTAAGCAAAGGTTCTTAAGACCCGTAGACCTCATAGAACCTGATAGAGAGCTTGTGAATATATATAAGCAATTCAAGGAGGACTTTGAAAATAAATGGATGAAGTTAAGAGAGCTCTATAAAGGTTAGTAAAAATTTTAAATAATTAGCTAGCTCTTGTTAAGTAGTTTAGTAATGCTATGAGAAAGTACTTTGTCGATTGAGATGCCTTATAAGGCAAAACCATTTTTGCCTCCTTCTTTGCCTCATCATCAGCATCTCCTACAACAACGCCTATTCCAACGCTTTTAATCATATCTATATCAGTAATGCTATCGCCTATTGCTATAGCCTTTTCTAACTCTATACCCATTTTCTCAGCAATAATTTTTATTGCATTACTCTTACTACAGTACTTAGGATATATATGTAGCACATAACCTGTGTAAAGAGCATTTATATATGGATATTTCTCCATAATTGCTCTTTCTAGCCTTCTCACACCTTCACGGTCGGCCTTCATAGCTTCAGGAATGTGAAAGGCTCTGTCACAAAGCCTAAACAAATTACTTAGTGATTTTCTTAGCGAAAAGATCTTTTCAATTTCATCAGCAATTTCGTCTAAGTTCTCTCTACATAGCTTAGTTAACTCTTTATTTATTTGAATAACACAGCCATTCTCAGCTACAAATACAGATGAAAGACCTAAGTATCTTTGAAGAGTTAACACTGTGGGATACGCATTCCCAGAGACTAGGCAAACAGGAATTTCGTACGACATCAACCTCCTGAGCAAATCCACAGTCTCTAAGTCAATGATGTAAGAACCTCTTTCAATAGTTATTACACCGTCTATGTCAATAAAAAGGGCAGAGGGTTTTGCCTTAATTAGGTATTGTGCCAATAACAATTCAATGGAGCTAGTCAATTTTAAATCACCACAGCTACGATACTTAGACCTAGAAAGGTAAAAAATATTTTCAATGATTTATATAGGTCTTACTACGCCCCACTTTTCAAGTGCTCTTCTAAGCTCTTTATGATNCCTGGCATAGTCTTCAAGCGAGATTCCTTTAGCTATTGCCTCGAGAGCTTGTCTAACAGCAGCTGCACCAGCTCTTGGACCGTCTGGATGCCCAATAACTCCTCCCCCTATCTGCATTACAAGATCTCTACCTAGAACCTTAACCACCTCGGGTAAGGTACCAGGGTGAAGCCCTCCTGATGAGACTGGTGCGGCTGGCTTTATTGAGCCAAACTCCTGCTCTAGGTGGAAGATGTCATCAGCATCAGGCCTGAATGGATTTTCTCTTAACACCTTTGCGTTTCTTATAACATCTATGGTTTTAGCCTCTAGCTTCCCAACCTCAGGGGTGCCTATATGAAGTTGGTCCACACCTATTATTCTAAAGAGCTTTGCTAATGTGAACATAGATATTCCGTGATATGGGCTCCTAGTTATTGCAGCATGCATGGCTCTATGCGCATGTATTGCAAGGCCGTGCTCTTCTGCTAAATCTCTTATATATGTTAATGCCGACCAGCCTGTTATAACAACGTCAATCATGATGTATGGATTTCCATAATCTGCTACAAGCTTTAACCTTTTTTCCATTTCCCTAACATCTGCTGTTATATTTGCAAACCATACCTTTCTCTCTCCAGTCTCCTTCTCAACTCTATCAATTATCTTCATAATGGCTTTTGCCCTAGCCTCAAATCTGCAGTAGCTGGGGCTAACAAGGTTTTCGTCATCCTTTATATAATCCATGCCCCCTATGAGAATTTCATAAGCAAGCTTCTCAACCTCGTCTGCTGTATAGCCTACCTTAGGCTTTGGAACAGTTCCAACAACAGGTCTATCATAAACCCTGAATATGTTTCTAATGCCTTGAATTCCCTTTACGGGGCCTTTGAAGTACTTTACAAAGTCTAAAGGCATGTATATATCTTCAACTCGTAGCCATTTAGCTCTCCTCATACCAAATATGTTACCAGCAACACTAGCTAGAAACCCAGGCATATTGCCCTCCTCAAATAGCTCAGCAGGGTACGCTACTCTAACAAGCCATGAACCGTCACCTAAATCCTTAAAGTAATAAGCCCTACCCTTAAGCCTCTCTAACCTGTTCTGATCATACCAAATGTAGAGAGTAGTCCAGGTGCCAGTACTACTCTCAGCANCAACACCACCAGCAACCTCCTCTATAGAGAAGCCCTCAGCTGGAGTTAACTTAAATGTTACAATAACATCCTTTTTAGGATCTGGCGCGTACTCCTTATCAACCCATGCATGATACGGCTCAAATTCCGCCTTTGGCTTATAGCTCATACGTAACCCTAGCAATACTTTCAAGTCTAAAATTTATTAATTTAACTAAAAATAAAATTATGCTCAATAAATAAATTTTTAATTTTTTATACTAGGGACTCCNCAAGACTAAAATATCTGTAATTTATATCTAATAAATGTGCCTAGGGCCCGTAGCTCAGCTAGGAGTAGAGCGCCGGCCTCCGGAGCCGGAGGACCCGGGTTCAAATCCCGGCGGGCCCTCTTCTCCCAAACCTCCACAACTCTCAGCTTGTATGATGATATAGAGCGTGCGGCGTTGAAAACGGCTATAGCTAATTGGAAGA
>Ga0065719_100013_pt1 | contig 55512 bp, 67 predicted proteins | sample GBSCel85sediment_FD_59106 | JGI IMG/M metagenome (GOLD analysis project Ga0065719, IMG submission 59106) | Hot spring sediment microbial communities from Great Boiling Spring, Nevada - Cellulolytic enrichment CS 85C v3 (version 3) | ecosystem: Environmental > Aquatic > Thermal springs > Hot... | reverse complement strand
TTGTCGTTGTCAACCCTCGCCTGCCTGCTCAGGAGCCTCCACATAGTAATCCTCGAGACCCCGAGGACCTCCTGAACCCTAGCCCTCCCATGCTTGCTNACAGCGTACTCGAGAACCCTAAACCTATCCTCGTCAGACACCTTCGATAAGTCAAGGAAATCAAACCAGGGCACAAAGAGCACCAGGAAAGTATTATCAAGTTGCCAGAGGATATAAGCGTTTCATGTAACCTACTTGGTACATGAAACATAACTATGCCACGGAAAATCAGCGAATGTTGCGAAATTCAACTGTTTGTGTATGGGTAGCGCCGGGGGCGGGATTTGAACCCGCGTGGGGGATGTTCCCCACCGGCTCTCCAGGCCGGCCCCTTAGACCACTCGGGCACCCCGGCACATCACATGTTACTCTGTTTAGAAATCTATTTTGTTTCAAGATTTAAAAACTATTTTCTTTTTATCTCAATCTCTATGTATACGTTATCAGGTACTCTTACCCTCATTATCTGCCTTATTACATGCTCATTTGCTTCTATATCTATTAGCCTCTTGTGTATTCTGAGCTCCCACTTATCCCACACCTTGCTACCCTCTCCGTGGGGTAGCCTTGGCACTGGTATTGCTAGCCTCTTTACTGGTAGTGGTATGGGCCCCTTTATTCTTACACCTGCCTTCTTTGCTATATCCACTATTTGTGATACAACGTAGTTTAGGTTGTTTGGGTCTGTACTCCAAAGCCTTATTCTCACTACAGATGACATCTTATTTCTTCCTGTGTCACTAGGCTTTTGCAGTAGCAGGCTTTATTTCATTAACTGTGCCTATCCCCACAGTCTTGCCCATGTCCCTCATCGCAAACCTTCCAAGTTGTGGAAAGTCGCTGTACTTCTCTATAACCATGGGCTTCAGAGGCTTGAATCTAACTATCGCTATGTCTCCCTGCTTTATAAATGGCGGGTTCTTCTCAGTCACCTGCCCTGTTCTAGGGTCTAGCTTTGCAACTATCTCTACTATTCTACATGGTATGCTAGCTGTGTGAGCATGTATGACTGGCGTGTAGCCTGGGGCTATTGCTGTGGGGTGCCACACAATCATAACTCTAGCTATAAACTCGTCCACTACAGTAGGTGGATTTGTGGGGTGTCCTGCAACATCCCCTCTCTTAACCTGCTCTTTTGAAATACCCCTTACGTTAAAACCTATGTTGTCTCCAGGTATTGCTTTCTCTATTCTCTGGTGGTGCATCTCTATTGTTCTGACCTCTCCGGAGACATTAGGCGGCATAAAGACTACAGTATCTCCTACCTTAAGCACTCCTGTCTCAACTCTACCAACAGGTACAGTACCAACACCAGATATTACAAATACCTCTGATATTGGTAGCCTCAGAGGCTTGTCAATTGGTTTAGGAGGCTCTTTTACAGCATCTAAAGCCTCTAACAGTGTCCTAGCTCCATTAACACCATACTTCTTCTTAAGCTCAGCAATCTTCTGATCGTTCCACCAAGCCATGTTACTACTTGACTTAGTTACGTTATCTCCTACCCAGCCAGAGACAGGGACAAATGTAATACTCTCTAGTTTATAGCCTATGGGCCTTAGGAACTTTACCAAGAACTCTACTATCTCCATAAACCTCTTCTCAGAGTATGGAGGTTCTGTGATATCCATCTTAGTTATAGCGATAATCATTTGGTCTATGCCCATTGTCCTAGCTAGTAATATGTGCTCTCTAGTCTGCCCCTCAGGGCTCATGCCTGCCTCAAGCTCACCCTTCTTAGCAGATACAACAAGAAGAGCTACATCTGCTTGACTAGCCCCTGTAATCATGTTCTTTACGAAGTCTCTATGCCCTGGTGCATCAATTATTGTATAGTAGTAGTTCTTCGTCTCAAACTTTCTATAAGCCAGAGATATTGTTAGCCCTCTCTCCCTTTCCTCCTTTAGCCTATCCAATAGCCATGCGTACTTCTCACTCTCCTTACCAGCCTTTATAGCAGCTTCAACAGTTTCCTTCCACGTCTTTTCATCGACAGCCCCCGTCTCTACAAGTAGCCTACCTACTAGCGTGCTTTTACCATGGTCTACGTGTCCTATTATAATAATGTTTAGATGTGGTTTTGCACTCATATCCGACTCCCACTACTCGCTTTTTTACATACACACTGTGAACTACTTCTAGTTGGAACTTATAAGTGTATTGCAACACTGAGCACATAGAAAAATTGAGTGTTTACCTAGAGCTCAGAGCTATTCTCTCTATCTCCTCCTTTCTCTGTATAGCATAGCTCTTTGCATCATTTGCAGCTGCGGCAACAATTTCATCAGCTAAGCACTCCTCTATAGGCTTTACTGATCTAAATGAACATAGAAAGGCCCCTTCTGTAAGATGCCTTACAGCTAAGTCTACTCTTCTCATAGGCGACACGTCAACTGCTACATGATATATTATACCTCCATACATGATCCTCGTGGTTTCTTCGCGAGGCGCAGAATTTTCAACTGCTCTCACAAGCACTTGAAGAGGGTTTTCACCTGTTTTTGCATTTATCAATTCAAAGGCCATTTTAACTATGTTATAAGCTAAGTGCTTCTTACCTGTATTCTTCATTTTCCTCATAAGCCTATTTATGAGCCTTTCAACTATTGGAACTTCAGCTTTTCCAAACCTCCTATGAGAGTGCCTACCAGCTGAGTGAGGCACTACAACAGGCTTTAAGGAGATGTACTTTTTCAGACTGGGGTCCAGAACCACTACATCCCTATAACTCCACTTGCCGAAGAGTTTTAGCGAGTCTATATCTACAACAATGCTGCTTAGCTTCAGCTGGGGCCCTACGCTCACTCACCCTCACCTTAAGGGCTTTTGCTTTTTACCTTTGAGCAGCGCTGTTAGCGCAACACCATTAACTGCAATAACCTTGTACTTTACACCAGGTAAGTCACCCATAGACTTACCCCTTGTACCACCTATTCCAGCTATCAAAACCTCATCGTGTTCCTCAATGAAGTTCAGCCCGCCATCGTAGGGGACAAACGCTGTCACAACCTTGCCATTTTTAACTAGTTGAACGCGGACGCACTTTCTCACAGCAGCATTGGGTTGCCTAGCCTCAACACCAACTTTCTCAAGAACTATGCCCCTAGCCATTGGTGCACCTTCAAGAGGGTCGTACTTCTTCTTTAATTGCAGAATGCGAATTCTAAAATCCCTCTGTGACCACCTAAACTTCAATCTTTTTATACTTAGCTTCCTAGCAGCATAAAGACCGTAAGGTGCTTTTTTCCCAGGCAAATTCCCTCCCTAGTTGCACACTATATACTACCTATGCTCTTAGCCCTACAGCTTATAAGGTTTGCTAAGTACGTGACTTAGTATATCACAACACCGTCTATGCCATAGTACCTCTTCATCAGTATCTTGGCTTTCACGACGTTCCTCCCATTCTTTCCTATAGCTATTCCCTTATCCTTTGGATCCACATATACGTACAGCAGTCTTCTATTAGGGGACTCTATTAGCTGTACCCTATATACTCTTGCTGGGGTGAATATGTTTTTAACAAATTCCTCTAGGTTCTCAGCCCAGCCAACAACATCTATGCTCTTCCCAAACAGCTTTGCTAAGTACTTAACATTATATCCTCTTTTTCCAACAGCTAGACCCACCTTGTCATTATCCACTACGAACACTATGGAATTAAGCTCATCGCTCACAATACAGTCCCTAGGTGTGACACTTGTAACATCCTGAAATATCGTTATGTACTTCATTTCCTCCATTGTTAGCTTTACATTGAACTGGGGTTTTATATCGCTTATCTTTGAAGCCACTTCCAGGACCACCCACAGCTATGCTCTTAAAAATGGTCGTAGCATGTCTTCTGAAACCTGTCCTAAATCTACTATACCTAAAAAAGCTACTGAAAAAGGTTTACCTAAGAGAGCTCCTAAATCTCTATTTGTACCAGGGTATTCTACTATGGGTATCCCTGAAAGTTTTGCGTAGTACACTATGTCGTCTCTCATTGCCTCTGGAGCATTTGAAACCACTACAACAAACCTTAGCTTCCCTAATTTACTATACTTTAATGTTTGGTTAAATCCTATAACCACCTTCCCCGTCCTAACCACGTGTCTTATTATATTATCTATAGATTGCTGTGACGACATTTTATTTTCACCTTCACTCTTTTATATGTGGATTAAAAATAACACCGACTTTTGCCGTGCCTATAGGAATGTAGTTTCCTACAATAACACTTTCTGTAACACCTAAAAGTTTATCTACTTCTCCTCTAACAGCCGCATCAACAAGATTTTTAACAGTTATTTCAAAAGCTGCCTTTGCTAAGGGGCTCTCTTTAGATGCCATCACACCGTGCCTTCCAATAGCTTTAACAACGCCTGTTCTTGTCATCATGTCAGCTACAAGCATGACGTGTCTTATGTCTACCTCAAGCCCCTGCTCCTCAAGAACGTTCATTACTTCCTCTATTAGTAAGGCCCTTGCAGCCTCTATGCCGAGCACCGCCTCCACTTCCTTAATGTTATTTGTCCTGATTCTCCTATAATCTATCTCCTCTATCTGCATTAACTCAGCTAAGTTACTACCTTCGCATACAAGCACATATTCATCCTCTCTTCTCTGGATTATGACCTTGTTTATGCCCTTAACACCCTTTATTTTTGTCTGTAAGATTTTTTCTCTAATTCTCTCAACCTTGGTTGGGTCTAAAGCTTCCTCAAATTGCACTATGACTTCATACGGATCTTCACTACTCTGCATAACACTTGCTTTTTTCACAGCTTTTTGCAAAACCTTCACCACATCATCTACTGATATCCCCTTATCCTCAAGCATGTCCTTATCAAGTATCACTACTATTGCGTTGTTCAAAAAATCTACATCTATTCGTAGCGTTACATTGATTACTTTCGTCAACTCTAACTTTCGTGCAACCTCAATAGCTTTTTCTCTACTGCTTCTATACTCAGACTTTAAGTAGACATATGTTAGTGGTGTAGATGGTGTTTTCTTCGCATCTACAAGCTCTATCAACCTAGGCAAGCCCAGTGTAACGTTAAGCTCTCTTACACCTGCATAGTGAAATGTTCTTAAGGTCATCTGCGTACTAGGCTCTCCGATGCTTTGTGCAGCAACCATGCCCACAGGCTCTCCAGGATCAACAACATTGCTTTCAAGCTCCTTCTCCACTTCACTAACTATTTTCTCGAGCTGTTCTTCAGTTAGCTTATACTTTGCTAGAGTAGACTTCAATTCTTCAACTACATTTCTTGGAAGCTTGCCGGCAAGCTTACTCTCAATAACACTTTCAAAAGCCTCTGCATCAGTATGAGGAGAGGGGCTTGCCATTAAGCAACCCCCAGAACCCTTTCAACAATTCTCTCAATATTTACTATCTTCCCGTGAGGAGCCTTTGTCGGGTCTGCCTTATCCTCACCATAGATGAACTGCACTATAGAGCCTTCAGAATCCCTCACAGTGTAATCATACTCGACATGTAGATCTATTAGGGCATTAACAAGTCTGCGCTGCATATAGCCACTTTGCGAGGTTCTCACAGCAGTGTCTACAAGGCCTTCTCTTCCACCTGCTGCATGCATAAACATTTCTGTAACGGAAAGCCCTGAGTAAAAGCTATTAACAACAAAGCCCCTTGCAATAGCACCAAGATCATTTTGTCTAAAGTGCGGCAAGGCCCTGCCCATGTAGCCACGCCAAATTCTCTCACCACGGACAGTCATTTGGCCTAGCGTAGCCACCATTTGAGTCAGATTAAGAACGTTTCCTCTAGCACCTGTTCTAGCCATAACGAAGGCGTTATTAAATGGGTTTAGGCGAGCCACCGCAATTTCACCTGCTCTATCCCTTGCTTCTGCAAGCACCTCTAGAATTCTTATCTCAAGACTTTCTTCTAGAGACCTCCCAGGCACAACCTCTAGCTCTCTCTTCACATATTGCTCCACAAGGTTTCTCACTTTCTCAAATGCTTCTTGCAGCAACTGCTTTATCTGCTTCTTACCCTCCTCATCTATTGAAACATCATCAAGTTTTAGTGTAAACCCTCTAATCTCAAGCATTCTGAGAAACACCCTAAAGAGCTTGTCCATGAATAGTGCTCCCACTTCAACACCATACTCTTTGGATAGCCAGTAAAGCAAGCTATCCTGCTGCTCAGCTCCAATAGTTTTCTTATCCAATACACCCATTAATAGCTTGCCTTGTTTAACANCAACATAGGAGTCCCAGAAGCAATTAATGTCATCGCATTTCAAGTGGCCAGAGGATATATTGGCCTTCCCATGGTAGTTGAAGTCCTGGGGCAGGAACATGCTGACAATCTGCTTTCCTGTCCACAGCTGTTTAGGCGATAGAATTGCTGGTTCAGGGAGCTCTTTCACAACTCCTGCAGCTGCTAATAGCTTTACAACTTCATCTCTTTCCAACAGTGTAGACTTTATCGTTAAGAAATAGGCGCCACTGACATAATCCTGTATACCCCCTATTATTATACCACCATATCTTGGTGTAAGGATGTGGTTCTGAACCTTAAGCATCATCCTAGCTTCAGATCTCGCATCTTCTGTCTGAGGCACGTGCAAATTCATTTCATCTCCGTCGAAATCAGCGTTGTACGGCGGGCACACAGCCAAGTGCAGTCTAAATGTTCTGCCAGGCAGCACCTTAACGACATGGCCCATCATCGACATTCTGTGGAGTGAGGGTTGTCTGTTAAACAGTGCTATATCACCATCCTTTAAATGCCGCTCAACCACATATCCAGGTGCTAATGACTCAGCAACGCTCTTTCTATCCCTAACATACCTCAAATCAATTCTCCTTCCATCGGGTGTGACAACATAGTTAGCTCCAGGCCATTTGAAAGGCCCATTCAGAACATACTTTCTCAGCTCATCGATATTCCACTCCGTGACTTTTTCTGGTACAGTTAAGTTCTTTGCAACATCTATGGGAACGCCAACCTCATTAACACTGAGATAGGGGTCTGGGCTTATGACTGTTCTTGCAGAGAAGTCTACACGCTTACCTGACAAATTCCCTCTAAACCTGCCCTCCTTACCCCTTAGCCTTTGCGCCAGCGTCTTTAAAGGTCTTCCAGATCTGTGTTTTGCTGGAGGTATTCCTGGAACTTCGTTATCTAAGTATGTAGTAACATGATATTGCAGAAGCTCCCACATGTCATCAATGATTATCTCTGGCGCTCCAGAAGTTAGATGCTCCCTAAGCCTTTCGTTAGTTCTAACTATATCCACAAGCTTATGCGTTATATCATCTTCAGATCTTATACCCGTTTCTATTAGTATTGAAGGTCTTATAGCTGTTGGGGGGACAGGCAGAACTGTGAACACCATCCACTCAGGCCTCGCATCCCTGGGGTCATAGCCTATGAGCTCTAAGTCCTCATTTGGTATCATCTCAAGCCTCTTCCTGACCTCTCTTGGATTCAGCCTTATCCTGTCTCCTGTCTTAGGGTCTTGCTCAAAAAATGTTGTAGGCTTCTCTAACTTTATCTTTGGTTGTTTAGCGCCACAGTACGGACATTCTGCAACTTTCGTTGCCTGCCTCTTTATGTACTCCATAAACAGCTTAGCTAAGTACGGATATCTCTCCTTTAGCTTAAATAAGTACCTTCTGTATTTCTCAAATGCTTCAGGCGAGATCTTTAGCCTGCCACACTTAGAACACGTTGCCTTGAGAAGCTCCTGAATGTGCTTAATGAACAAGACATTTATTACAGGAAGTGCTAACTCTATGTGGCCAAAGTGCCCTGGGCAACCCCTTATTGTGTTACCACATATAGGGCATACCTGGCCTGGCTCAATAGCACCCAGCCTAGGATCCATCACAGAATAGGATCTTGGCGAGCCGTCTTCATCGTAAGTCTCTGGTGAGGTCACTTGAACAACTGACATCTTTCTTATTTCATCTGGGGATAGAATTCCAAACTTTATTGAGTAGACAATCTTTTCCTCTGACATCACACATACACCTATGAAGCATATCTCTTATGCTTTTCTGTCAATAAGAGCCTCGGCTTGATTCCTAAGCTCATCAGCTCCTGAATTAGTAATTTAAATGCGTATGGCACTGCTACGGGGTGTAGTACACCTTTATCACCGTGAATTGGGCATTCATAGACTTCTTTCTTTTTGTTATACCAGCCAATGAAGCCACAGTGCTCACATACATAGATTACTGTTTTATCAGAGCTTTCAATCATTCTCTCCTCTAGTAAGGCTGATGCTCCATGACCTATTAGAGTGTCTCTCTCCATTTCACCGAACCTCAAACCACCCTCCCTAGCCCTGCCCTCTGTAGGCTGCCTAGTCAATAGTTGCACTGGTCCCTTTGACCTTGCGTGAATCTTGTCCGCAACCATGTGATGGAGCTTCTGGTAGTACACAACACCTATGAACACTGCGTTTCCTATAAACTCACCTGTTCTCCCATCATACACAGGCTCTGTGCCATCTAGGGGGTACCCAAATACTAAGAGTTGCTTCTTCAAATCCTCTATGCTTTCCTCAAAGAACGGTGTGCCATCAACAAATCTACCTCTCAATGCGGCTACTTTACCTGCTATACTCTCCATGAGCTGCCCTAGTGTCATTCTTGATGGTAGTGCATGTGGATTTATTATCACATCAGGTGTTATACCTTCCACTGTGTAGGGCATGTCGTACTGTGGAATTAGAGCGCCCACAACACCCTTTTGTCCATGTCTAGACGCAAACTTGTCTCCTATTTCAGGTATCCTCAAGTCCCTTACCTTAACCTTAATTATCCTATACCCCTCAGATGATGTGGAAATAAAGGCTGCATCAACCCATCCCACTTCGCCATGCCTTACGGTCACCGAAGAGTCTTTCCTTCTTTGCGCAAGTATTCCATATCCTCTGAACTCTTCCACAAATCTAGGCGGACTTGTCTTACCTATTAGAGCCTCTCCACCTCTAACCATGACCTCAACTTTAGCTATACCATCTTCCTCTAGCTTTAAGTATGCCTCTTTACCTCTATAGCCCAGCACCTTAGTGTCTGGGATCTCTACCCTATCCTCTTGTCCTCCAGGGTACTTTAGCTCTTCAGTTGAGTACAGCCTAAAGAAGTTAGACCTTGCAAGCCCTCTATCCACAGATGACTTATTCATTATTATAGCGTCCTCCATGTTGTACCCACTATAACTCATAACGGCTACAACCATGTTTTGGCCCGATGGCCTATCGTTGTATCCTATAATCGATAGAGCCCTTGTCTGAACTAATGGTACTTGTGGGTAGTGCAGTATGTGAGACCTTGTATCTACTCTGAGAATGAAGTTCGCCATGTAGAAACCTAGAGCCTGCTTAGCCATAGCTGATTGGTAAGCGTTTCTCGGAGACTGATTGTGCTCTGCATAGGGTATTGTAGACGCAGCAACACCCATTATTGCTGAAGGCCATATCTCTACATGTGTTGTCTCTAGTGTCACCTCCTCTGGGTTTACAGCTATTAAAGTGTTTTCCTCTTCCTCTGCATCTAAAAGCTCCACAGCACCTTCTTTCAATAGCATTTCAAAGGGCTCGCCATGCCTTAGCCTCTCTATGTGCTCTTTTGTTATCCTAATCTTCCCTTGCTCTACTACAAAGAGTGGTCGTAGAATCCTGCCTGCATCGCAATTAACGTAAACCTCATTCACATACTGCGTCTTATAGTGAGCAACATTAACTTCGTAATGTATTTTGCCTGCTCTCCTTAAACTTCTCAATTCTTTGACAAGGGCCTCCCCATCCGGATGATAACCCACTAGGGTGCCATTTAAAAACACTTTACTCCACTTGGATAAAGCATCATAATCTATCTCACCACTCCTAAGCTTATTGTACACCTCTACCAGTAGCACTAGGCCTAAGGAATATAGTGTGCTGAGAACCTCTTCCTCTGGCACACCCACAGAAATTGTTGCCATAAGCGCTAGGTTTTTGACAAGCCCACAGTTAGGCCCTTCAGGGGTTTCAAAGGGGCAGAGCCTCCCAAACTGCGTACCATGAAGATCTCTTGCTTCAAAGTGGGGCTGGCTCCTGCTTAGAGGAGATACCACTCTTCTCATATGGCTTAAAGAGGACAGCCAATTTGTTCTGTCAAGTATCTGACTGACGCCTGTTCTACCACCAATCCACGTGCCCGTGGCCATAGCGTGCCTTATTCTCTCAGTCACAATATCGCTTCTAGCATAGAGAGCTATGTTTATTCTTCGTTCCTTAACCTTTGCTCTCTCAATTTGGTACCTCAAGTCTCTTAGAAATGCTTTAAAGGCTACTCTAAATAACAAGGCCAGCATATCTCCAGCGAGCTTTATTCTCTTATTGGCATAGTGGTCCTTGTCGTCTGCAGGTCTTCTACCTAAGACAAACTCTATGAGCTTGCAAGCCATCTGCCCCAGGAATAGTGCCTTCTTTAGCCTATCCTCAGGCTTTGCACCTAAGTGTGGAAGGAAGTAATTATCTATTATATACTTTGCTCTCTCAATTCTACTCTCTCTAGCCTGCCCTATAGCTACCCTAGACCCTATGTAGTCGAGGGCATCTTCAACTGTAGCTATATCGCTTGCTTGCACAAAAGAGGCGAAAAGCTCTGCTTGTATCTCAGGATCTGGGGAAACCGCAACTGCTATGTCTCTATCCGCCTCTAAGCCTAAGGCACGCATCATGATTATAAGTGGTATCTTCCCTGGAACAGCTGGAAACGATACATGGAGAGTCCCATCCTTATGCCTATCCAGGATTACGGGCACTCTAAAGCCTGTTGTAGAAGAAATAACCTTTGCTGTATGCGTTATGTTGAGCCCTTCCTGGCCATAGTCAACCAGAACCCTGTTTGGCGCTAAATCTTCTTGAGCTACAACAATTCTCTCAGTGCCATCAATTATAAAGTAACCTCCAGGATCCTTAGGATCCTCTCCTATCTTTATAAGCTCCTCTTCACTCATTTTTGATAGCGGGTCTAGCGAAGACTTTATCATTATGGGGATTTCTCCTACAGGCACTTCTACAGGGCTCCCCGCAACATTGTTTTCTACTGGCACTACAGTTATGTATAGAGGGACAGCATATGTAAGGTCTCTGTGCCTGCATTCCATAGGTGTTATGCTTCTATTTACACTTCCATCTACTTCTCTTACCTGTGGCTCACCGAGTCTAAACCCCTTTATGATTAGCTTAAACCCTGGAATAGAGGTTTCAATAACAGGTTCCTCCATTACTATATCTTTCAACGTTCTACTAATAAAAGTATTAAACGATTCTATGTGGTGTCTAGTAATACCTTTCTCCCTTATAAACGCCTCTATAACGGCCCACCTATCATCAGGGCTCAGCACTTTTGATATTGGGTGAGCTTGTGGTATAGGCCCCGTAGATGAGGAGATTTTTTCACCACTAACTATGGCAATGCTGCTCATATTATCTCTACCCCGGTACTACATATCTATAAACAATTATCTCGCCACCAGTCGGGCTTTTTCTAATAATTTTAACTATATCCCCTGGCTTAGCACCAATAGCCCTTGCAACAGGGTCGCTAGCCCGTAACCAAGGAAGCTGCTCTGGTTTAATACCATACTCTTTCAAAACCTTGACACCTTCACCAACACTCAAAATTTCATGCCTAGGCACTAATTCATGCTCCAAAACCTTACTCAGCAAATCTAGTGATGCTTTCTTTTTACCACCAGGCATTAAATACACCAAAAAAGTGTCATAGCAAGGTATTATACCACAACGTAAATTACACTTTTAAGTAGCGTGCTTATAAGCTCAACTCAGGCATAAGTATAGATAAAACTGTTCNTTTTCAAGGAAAGAGTGCCCATGCTCTTCTACAATAGGCGCACTACACGTGCATAGCAACTTTATGGATATGAGTTGCTAATTTAACACTGTGCCAGCAAAGTTTAAAATGTGTTTGGCTAGTAAAACTAGCATCAGAAAATGGGCCCGTAGCTCAGCTAGGTAGAGCGGCGGGCTTTTAACCCGTAGGTCCCGGGTTCAAATCCCGGCGGGCCCGCCACAAAGCTTAGCCTCTGACTCTAGACATGCACAAAACCCACACCAAAATTACTTATGGGTTAAGCGCTTGAAGTAGAAGACTTGGCTATAAGGTAAACAAAAATGTTCACTAGAGTATATTGAAGGATTGCGCAGAGCAGTTTGCAGTTTAATTCTGTTAGAAAAGATTCATTATTAATGAGATTAGAGTGTGCGAAGAATGTGAATCTATGTAGTAATGCCAGCCTTTTGTTCAATTTTATCTCATATATGCTTACCTCAAAGTATGTATTTTCAGTATACTGTTGTTATGGTGCTTTGCACATTAAAGTGCGTCCATGAACGGAACAATAAGATGAAGAGACAGGAACTCTGTTGGTATATTTGTAGCTATTGATGGTGCTTTAATTGCAAGACTCTGGTTAAATAGTGTTAAATGCTCTATAGTTAAGCTATTAGATAGTGAATCGCAAGGTAAAGGATGGTTCATATTAATGGAAATGTACATCTATGTGTCATTCTACATTGCAAATCTGCGTGGAATTTTGTATTAACCAAGAAATTTTTTGATAATGTCATATTTCTTAATAAACGTTTTTAAGGCGTTCAATCCTTTTTCAGTTAATGTATAAATACCGTAGTTTTTTGATATGAAGTTCTTATCAGTTAACTCTCTTAAAATTGTGTACATTGTACTCACACTGATGCCGTGGCCCAGCTTTGATTTAATGTACTGGTATATTTGATACCCTCGCTTACCCCCTTCTTTAAGTGCTATGAGTATGACTACCCTGATTATCCCTCTGATAAATGGATCTTCTACACACCTTTTGTAATCGATATTAGCTCCAGGGTTATTCAAATCGTTGGGTACCATCAGTCTTACCACTACTTAGGAGCTCTTTTAACTCCTTATAAACTTCTATAGCAATCTTTCTTCTCCATGGGTACTCCCTAGCTTTGGTCTTCACATATATTCCTGCTAGAAGCCCTAACATCTTTTTCTGAATCCAACTATAATTTTTGAAGTGATCCTCCCCCCAAACCCTTACATTATGTTTCCAACACTCAGCGAATATATCTAACTGAACTTCGTTTAACTCATTGAAGCTCTTTATTGGCTGATCTTCAAGTGCTGAACCACCTAGTGGGACAAAGAGTAGTGGCACTAAAAACGTCTTTAGATCGTGGCGATTAATTTCATCTATAAGGTTCAAAGTTTTGTAAGCATCATCAACTTCCTCCCCTGGTAATCCAACAATAATTGTTGCCAGCGGAACCCAGTTATTCTCCTCTAGGTATGTCAGCGCCTCGAGAACAACGTTAAACCACTCTTCTGGAGAGTAAGGCAACACCTTTCCTCTCATCAGCTTCCCAATTATTTTGTGAGAGCCTGACTCTATACCAACTTCAACTGTGTTTATGTACCTTCCCTTGAGCTTAAACCATGCAAATTCATAGAGTTTTTCAGATATGATCTTAAAGACATCTTTTCGGTAGTGTACAGCTGCTAGGTTCACATGTGTTACTTGTATAACTTGTAGTCCTCTGTTCTTCAACTGCGTTATAGAGTCTATTAGTCTCGTTATAGCATCTCCATAGGGTTCCCATGGAACTTTGGCTCCGTACAAAAATAGATCCTCTGTTACTAGAAGAGCCCTATTTTTCCCATGCTTCAAATTAGTTTCAATATCCTTCAATATTACTTCTAAGGGTATGTCCCTTTTTAAGCGCATTGTAGGCGTACAAAACATGCACCCACGTCCACATCCCCGAGTTATCTCAACAGCACCATATACTGTAGAGCCCCTAATGTTGGGTATCTTCTCCACAGAGACTATACCACCATCGATAATTCTCTTTGTTTGAGCACCTAGGGAAAGATCAGCAAAAACCTTTGGTGCTACTAGTTCCCCTTCATTCTCTATAACAACATCTATGCCAAAATCGTCTATACTACCATACATAGTGAGTTGCCATACTCCTGCACCACCAACTACAACCCTGAACTTGTATCTCCTCTTTAACTCCATTAACTTCTTCATCAAATTAATAAACTCAAGTTTTGTTATCGGCTCTCCAAAACCAAGAAGAGTTGAATACGTTAATGATACGTAGCCTAAGCCTAGAGGATCCTTAACGCTAACACCAACAATTTTTGTATCCTTACCAACAAAGTCTTCAATATCATCAGGATGTACAACAGCAATTTCCTCAGCTCTAAAAATGCCTGACTCTATTAGTGAAGCCTCAATACGTCTAAGTCCTAGAGGTGCAGGCAAACCCCCCATATCCTTATAGACAGGATCTCTGTAGAGAAACCTCTTTATGTACATCATTGGAATGAAAAATGGCTTAGAGAACCCTGCTGCAAAAGCTATAGCAGGGTTTCCATTATACTCACTCATTTCATCAGCTGGAGCAGTCAAAATTACTTTCATGGTTCCCAAACTCAATGCTTCAAATATTCAAACTCTGAATATAATAATAAAAACAACCTCTGCGATATATATTTTAATCAAAATGAGCGTCTTTTAATTGTCCCTTATGACACTGCCACTCGTAGCAAGAATACAAAATGCCCCTCCCCTAGGTACTGAATTACCTTAGCACCAACAAGTACACCTAAGTGACTAAGAACATGATTAAATCATTTGAGGAACTATACCGAGAGGGGGAGATCTTCTATCGCATTAATAATCTCATAGATGACAGGTACAACAGTAGATAAATGCATAGAAATTCAGCCAAGTTAACCTTAAAGTGCCCCTTNCTTTTTAGAGCTAGTGAGAAGATCGATGTGACGCTGACCATGTGTTTCGAGCCTTATACAGCCCTGCTATAAGAGATTTNGGAATTCNTAGGTTCTTTTGACATTCAATTGATTAGAGCCGCCGGCGGGATTTGAACCCGCGACCACCGGCTTACAAGGCCGGCGCTCTACCGCGCTGAGCTACGGCGGCCTCCTCTACACTTTTATTGTTGCCGGGATTTTTGAGTTTTTCGCCAAACTATACTGTGATACATTTATTTGCTGTCTCTTCGCAAATCATTTTGTGGTGCAGGTCTTTTGAGTAACCCTGAACTTACAGAAGCTTTGCCAACTTTTTATAGAGCTTATCTGCAGATCACGACCTTTATTTCAAACTCTTTAGCTGTGCTTAAGCGTTCTCAAGTAGAGAGGCTGGTTGACGTTTTACTACAAGCGTATAGAGATAGCAAGAAGGTGCTAGTTATGGGTGCTGGTAGAAGCGGCCTTGTAGGCAGAGCCTTTGCTATGAGGTTAAAGCACTTAGGCTATGACGTCTATGTCCTTGGGGACACTATAGTGTCCCCTGTTCAGCAAGGCGATATCGTTATAGCGATATCTGGTTCTGGAAGAACAGCCCTCATCATAGCTGCTGCAGAAGCTGCTAAGACTGTTGGAGCCATAGTTGTAGCCATAACCTCGTATGTCGACTCGCCACTAGCCAAAATAGCTGATATTGTGGTTGAGGTCCCTGGGAGAACCAAGATAAGCACAATTGAAGACTATTTTGCTAGACAGGTTCTAGGATTACATGAACCACTAGCACCCCTAGGCACTCTATTTGAAGACTGCTCAATGGTTTTCCTAGACGCGATCATAGCTGAGCTCATGCAAAGGCTAGGCAAGGATGAGGAAGATCTGAGAAAACAGCATGCAAATATAGAGGTTTGATCTTCCCATTAGCTTGCTTTAGAGTTGAGCATTGGAAGCGTTGACCTGTAGCTTAGTTGCGTTGGCTACACGATATCTGCTTAGCCCTAGGTTTTCACCCAAAAAGTGCTGCGAGTCCTTCGGCTAGCTGTTCTTCTGATACCCCTTCCTTCTTCTCCTCCTCTTCCTCTTTCCTCTCCTCAGCCTTTTGAGTGGTTTGCTGCTCTGTAGTAGGTGGAGCCATAGCTATGGGCATTGCTATCTGCAAATACTGCGCTACCTCTGGGGACTTAGCAATAAGCATTAAAGCAAGTGCATATGCCCTAGAAACTGCTGACACTAGTACCATAGTTGACGTCTCTTTTGTGAGTACACCAGCCTCTGTGGCTACTCTTAGTGCTCTTGTGTACGCTTTTAGCAATGATGATTTTAACACCATTGGATCAGGTATGGCAAGCTCTGAAGCTATATTCACTGCATTTAAAACTGCCTCTGTAAATTCCTTTCTATACATTTCCAAGTCTAGCGTAAGGCTATTACCAGGTATAACAACACCTCTTTCGTAAGCTACCTTAATTATAGGCTTCAGGATCTTTGGCTCAACACCTAATCTGTCAAATAGTGATGCTAGTTCTGGTGTTACTACATCACCTGGTCTTGCTATAGTAGCCTCTTTTGCAATCCATATAACACCATCTCTTACCTGTATAGGTACCTTTAACTTGCTAAACAGGCTCATCATTGGTCCAGGCTTTACATCAGTTTTCATTGGCGATACAACANTTTCGTGCTCTACTTTATCACCTGGTTTAGCTCTCCATGGAACTNTTATCCTATCCAAGAGCATTTTCGCTTCAAAGGGATTTAAATTCATGAACACAGCTATGTTTGTACCCTGTAAGTATTTTGAGAATTCATCTAGATTCTTCATACTGAGTTCTTTCATAGCTAATTTAAGCAAGTTGTTTTTGAAGAGCCTAACTACCCCTATGCCTTCAAGGTGTTTTCTGAGTATAGTGACGTAATTTGATGGAATGTTTGATGCGTCTAAAAGTAAAAGTGTTCTATAGAGTGATAGCAATTTCTTTGCTTCTTCAACAACTTTTCTCTTTTCTTCAATAGCTCTCCTAACCTTCTCCTCTTTTTCTTCCTCCACTGAGTAGGCTTTAACTAACCTATTTAATTCTCGCACTAGCTTAGACTTCATTGTGTTACACCTTATGCAATTTCTATAGTTGGACTGCTTGTGGCCTTTACATAGATTTTTGCTACCTCTAATAAAGGTCTTTTAATCTTTTCCTCAATATAGTTCAATACAGCCAAAGCATTTTCTGCAAGATCCTCTACAGCCATAGTTTCTACACCAATTTTGCATCCAACCCATGGTTGCTCTTTTGAGTGAAGCCTTGTAGCATTTTTGTAACGCGAGACGAGCTGTGTGATATCAGCATTTGGCGGGAATGGTGTTGGTGCCTTGCCTCTAGGGCCAAGTGCTGGTCCTAGCACTCTACCTGCTGCACCCATAAGATCTGTCTTAACTAAGATCCAATCACATTTGCTAGCTATTTTCCTTGCAGCCTTCTTGTCTATTTTAGGTAGCTCACTCTTAGAGATAGCCATTGATGCTCCTGCTTTTAGAGCTTCTTGCACTGTTGCATCATCTGTTACTACACATATACTCGGTTTCTTCCCAAGACCTTTTGGTAGCACTACTATGTCTCTAAACCTAAATTCCGCCTGCTTCTTAACATCAATACCCCTAAAGGTCACTATAAGCTCTACAGATTGAGCAAACTTCCACGGTTTCTTAGTTTGCAAAGCTAGCTGTATGGACTTTTTCAAAGACTCTATAAACTCGGGTGTCTTAAAACTCACGCTATTCACCTCTTAAGCCACTCTTCCTCATATCTTCTCAACATGTCGTCATATAAACCTTTGCTGAGTTCTNCCATCACCTCCTTTGGATCCTTGCCCTCTACAGTAAGTCCTATACTNCTTGCTGACCCCAAAATGGTTTTTACAGCAGCTTTCAAGCTTTTTGCGCTAAGCTCTTGCTTCTTAAGAAGTGCTACCTTAATCACATCTTCAAATCTCAGGTTCCCAATTTTTTTATGGGCGGGGTCTCCGGAAGGTTTTGAGACTCCTGCCACGCTAAGCAGTAGACTTGTTGTTGTAGGTAGTTCTAGCAGTAGGTTGTACTCCCTTGTGTCTAGGTCCACGACAATCTTAACTGTTACAGTATGCCCCTTATAGGGCTCAGTCATCTTATTTATCTTGTCAACTACTTCTGTCACATTTAACCCTGCATCAGCTAGCGCTGGGCCCAGGGGTGGGGCATTAGAGGCTTTACCTCCTTCTACTTGCACCTTAATTACCTTTAGCCTTGCCATGCTATCTACTCACCTCTTTTAGTTGGTCTGATGTAGTCTACGGGGATAGTTATTGTAAGTGGATAGCTTGCTTCTAGAACACTCAAAGAGACCTCGTTTTTAACTTTATCAACTGCTACTACCCTAGCCTTCATACCTCTAAAAGGTCCTGCTATTATCTCAACCTCTTCTCCCTCTTTCAACAACTCTATAAGTGACTTTGGCTTTAGTAGAGATTCTATGTCCCCCCACTTGACAGTGCCAGACGCTTTACCCTTGACATGCTTAAGACCTCTTATAGCTTCGTAGACTATATGCAGACCTGGTGCTTCAACTACTATATACCCTTTCATATTAGGAAGAGAAAAGACTGCGTATATGGGGAGATTCAGTGTCCTGATCCTTACCTCAAGCATCAAGAGGACGTTGAGTTCCTGCCCAGCAGTTGTGCGTACAGCAAAGAAATTCGCTCCTTTCGATAGAGCTTCACTACTCTCTTTACTCAACTGCTCCTTCTCATTAATTTTACTCTCATCAGGNTTTTCCATTTTCTAAACCCTAGGAGGGGGTTGCAATACCTAAAAAGTTCATTAAGTAGTACAACCCTGTGGCTATAGTGAAAGCTATGAGNCCTACAACTGCAAAACCCAGTAGCGTTACCTTAATTAGTTGTTTAAACTCTTCGCCTTCNGGTTTCTCAGCTAGCTCCAGCACTTTTGCCATGTTTTTAAATGCTTCTACAAGTACTCTAGACACTCACTTCTACCTCTTCTGAGGATACTCAAAACCAGAGNCTCTATTTAAAAAGCATTTTAAGTATTATGCCCGGGTCATATTCTATGAGATCTTCGTAGTGCTGACCCACACCTAAGTACGCAATGGGTTTGCCCACCCCGACGATGACAGATAGAGCTGCACCCCCATTAGCATCTGCATCCACTTTTGTTAGAATAACAGCATCCACACCAATAGCTTCTTCAAACTTCTTGAGCTGTTCTAAGGCATCGTTACCTGTCAAAGCATCTAACACTAAGAGCCTTATGTGAGGTTTTACTACCCTAGCCACTTTCCTAAGCTCATTCATGAGATCTACATCAACATGCATTCTGCCTGCAGTATCTATTAAGGCAATGTTAAACCCATTCCTCTGAGCATGTATAACGCCATCGAGTGCTGTAGCCGCTGGGTCAGAACCATACCTTCCACCAAAAAATGCTATGGAGATTCTCTCAGCGTGCTTCCTTAGCTGTTCTTGAGCTCCTGCTCTGAAGGTATCAGCTGCAATAACCACGGGCTTAAGGCCCTCAGATTTAAGTTTATAAGCAACTTTTGCAATTGTAGTTGTCTTACCAACTCCATTGACTCCCATAAACATGAGCTTAACAGGGCTCTCTCTAGCTAGCACAAGTTTAATGAAATTCAGCAAGTTGAAGCTACCTACAGCTGAAAGTATGCTTACTATAGACTCTTTCACAACTTCTTCAACACGTTTTGTTGCATCATCTCCTCTCCTTATCTTCAGCCCTATTAACTGTTGCCTAACACTCCCTGTAATCTTCTCTGCAACTTCATAAGCTACATCAGCTTCCACAAGCCTCATGAGCATTTCATTGCAATACTTTTCGATATCCTTCTCATCTAACGTCCTATAGAGAATCGCACCCTGAATATGATCTNCAAAATCCTGTAGAACCTTCTTTATTTTTGCAAACAATTATTGCAACCTATTTACTGCCTCTTTACACCTTCCTCTAGTCTCTGTAATGAGGCTACGTATTCCTGAACTTTTTTCTGAATCTGGCTATACAGTTCTGTAAGCCTTCTCAACTCAGCCTCAGTCTCCTTAAGCTCTTCTGTAAGGTCTTTCTCATACTCTGTGAGAATGCTCTTCACCTTGTCTATGGGTAGTGCTGTATAATATTCTTTGCCAATTCTCACAATGGCTTCGTCTGTTACTAGGAGTTGAGCTTTTGCAAATACATAGCCATTTCTATCAAGTGAAGCTAGAACCTCGCGCTGAGAAACTCTTTGAATATTGCTCAGCGTTTCGTAAGCCATTCTAATCTCCTGGATTTCAGAAGATAGCGTCAGCGACCTTGCTTGAACTACCCTAATAGCTTCACGTAGCTCATCTAATTGTACGAGGAGTTGCTGTATTGCTTCTTCTAACCTTGCTCTTTCAGAGCTCATCAAATCACCATCTTTGTTAATGAAGCCATCTCCTTGATGTGCTTATCAAAAGCTTCTTCTGGGGGTATCTCTTCTACCTTAAGTATCTTTATGTTTGCCCTTTTTACCTTATGCCTACCTCCAAGTGTAGAGAGCACAAGTTCTAGGGCTTGGTCCCTATTTAGAGCTCTCACTTCAACTACGAACTTCTGCCACCTCGGCAGCTTACCAGTTGCTATTAGCATCAAGCCCTCTACCCTAAATATCTTTACCTCTACCATGACCTGCAACCCCAAACAGCTTACCTATCCTCATGATTTCAGGACCTGTAGTCCTATCTCCGACTAATATGCCTTTAGAATTCCCAACAAGGCCAGACTTTATAAACCCAACGCCAAAATTCACTGTTCCCACATCAAATGGTACCCCAAATAGATCTGACAAAAACTCTACCTCACGCTCATCAGCTTCAGGGTGCACAATACCTGCAACACTACTTACAAAAGCTATTGAGCCCACAGTTGGAAAGCCTGCTATTGCACCTTTTTCAACAACTTGAACTCCCAGTACGTCTACTACTACATGCCTTAGCTCCTCGTAAGCTTCAGGGTGAAGTAAGGCTGCTTTATCATTAACTAGACAAATATTTCCTAATGCAGTAAATTTACTCTTAGTCACTGCTATGTTAACATCTATGCTCTTCTTCAATTCCAAAACTTCATACTCCTTGGCGATACTTGGCAGAAGCAAACCATTATTATTCCCCACTAGGAACACCCCTATAAGGCCTGTGTCTCCAATAGATGTTTTTACCACAGGTACCTGGAGAATTCTCGTAACATATCTGTAGAACTTCTCGTCTGCGTCATGTGGTATTATGGCATATCTGTCAGTTGCAAAAGCGTATATCCCTATATTTGGATTGCCTCTAAAGTTCAGTCTCTCAATGACAACCATTATTCTACCTCTTCACCTCAACAGCAAGCGTTGCTTTATAAACACCACTATCTACTTTAGTAAATCTTATGGTAACTCTTCGTGGGGGTTTTTCAATTTTTCTACTATATATATAGTTACTTATAGTCGGATCTAGAAGGACTTTGCCTCCCAGGTGCCTCACTAGTATTTTTCTAATGTAGCGCACTGCCCTCTTACCCCTATCCCTTCTGCTTCCAGCCCTATACACATGCCTAAGTGGTATGACTAAAATGCCTTCGGNTTTCTCTTGAGGCACGGCCTTATCACCTCTACACATCCCTTAATTTTGATCTCCGCCAATTCCTCAANCTAAAACCTCTCACAACCTTTCTAATAGTTTTCACAGTCACCCACACAGGTATGGGTTGATTTGATTTTTCTCTATTTATAAGCCTGAGCTTTTTTGCTGAGGGCTTATTCTTAGCCATTTTACAATACCTTTACGCATACCCTACTTTTCACGAATACTTATCCTGAAATCTTTCCTAGTCCTTTCATATATTTCTGCTAAAATACTCTTCAGTTCCTCGTCTGACAATGGCTGAGTTATCCTGCCCTGGAGTGCCAGTGCTATTAATCTATCCTCCACAGCCTTGGCTATTTCTGGCCTCACAAGCTTAATATTTGATAGCCTCTCCCTGGCCTCTGGCGTTAAAATAACCCTGAGTATCTCCTGCCTCCTTGCCTCTTCCTCAGCTTGTCTCCTCCTTAACTCAGCTTCTCTTCTTCTCGCGAGCATCTCTCTATACCTTCTCTCAAGTAGTGCCTCCACCTCCTCGTCTCCTTCATAATACATCTCTTCACCAACCATAGCCCTGCTCACCTTAAATCAACATAGTCTCGCACCTTACATAGTTCATTCAGATAGAAGCTAATTAGCTTGTTGCTGACACTAACGATTTAGAGGCATACTTAGCGAGCTCTGGTTTAACTTTAAGGAGGTCTTTGAAGATCTCAAAAGCTATCCTATCTAAGAGCCTCTTACCCTCGTCACTTATGACCCTGCCCTTACTAACTCTCTTTACAAGCCCAGCTCTTTCTAATTGCTGTAATATTTTTCTGATATTAGAGCCTCCGCATTTTCTGAAATGTGGTGGCGCTGAGCCTCTTCTCTTTAAACCACCAAAAATTATCCTAAATTTCTCTATACCTATGGGTTTCTCTGCTAAGTACAGCTTTCTAAGTATTGCTGCTGCCCTAATATACCACCAATCTGGGTTATCTGGCACCCTTTCTCTATGGGAACCTGTTTTAGCAAAGAAAGCCCAGTTTGGGGGTTTAACAGTAGGGATGCTACTTTTGAGGTACTCTGCTAGTTTCTCTATCAGCATGTCTGCAGGCACATCTCTTGCTGTAACCATTTTCCTCAAGCCACGCTACTTTAGCTAGCTTACTCTCTGACTTTTTGCTTCCTACTTATAAGCACATATGTATATCCCCTTTCATCAGCTAATATAGCGCCAAGCCCTTCGGCAAGTTTTTTAATATCTTCACTACTAACAATGCTTCTAGCACTCTTCAGCAACTTTATTTTCACAGCCCCATGCTCTCTCAATCTCCTCTCAATCTCCTTAACAACACCCTCATGAAGCCCTGCCTTGCCTATGTTCACATCGACTCTGCTTACTACTTTCTCTTTTCTCAGCCTCTCTAAAGATCCTCTAAGCCTCGCCACGGCTCTTCCTCACCACAAATTGGTACCTATGAATCCAGCCACATGAGAGACATTTTGTTACAACTCTTAAAGCCTTTCCATCTCGACGCGTCCTAACCCTGGCATTAAAACCTGGAACCATTACAATATGGCAATGCTTACATATCCACCTCTTAATCTCCTTAGGCAACTTAACCCTAGTCCTCATAGAAATCCTCCTTATAAGCTCACCATATCGCTTAGCCAACTCGTAATCCCCGCGCTCAACAGCTTCAATACCAAGCTTGAGCAGAATCTCCATACGCTCTAAAGCTATATCTTTAACAAGTACCTCAACACTCTTTTTACTCACTAGAGCAACCCCACATACACCCTAACCGAAAATAAACTTTTAAGTTAACTGCCAACAAAGTGTAAATACAGTGCCGCGGTAGTATAGCCCGGTCAAGTATGCGGGCCTCTCGAGCCCGTGACGCCTTGGTTAAAGGTGCGGGAGACCCGGGTTCAAATCCCGGCCGCGGCACCAAACAATAGAACACTGCTACGGGCTCTCGTTCTATTGGTTTTCAGCATATTAATGTATCATTGTACGCAGTGTGTATCAGACATGCAGTGGTGCTTCTCTTTGCATGTAGTAGAAGAGCTAAAGTAGGTCAGTTGCTGAAGTCTGTGTCGAGGTAGGAATAGATAAGTTGCCTCAGCTTCTCTAGGTACTTTGAGTAGTGCTCATCTGCTTTGAAGAGGAGGTCTTCGTACCTGGCTTCAGATACCTTAAGCTCTCCGAACCTGTTCATTTAAACCTTGCTACTTCTCTTGGTATCACCTATTCATGGGTCTCCTTAATATCTTCCTCATTATTTTGAATATCATAAGTACATGCTTCTTAGCGTACCTACTGATAGTATTCTTGAGTGTATTTCTGTAGCAATTCTAAGGCCTCTATAGAGAAGTAGGTATATCTATTGAATTATGATTAAAGCACTTATTATAACAACCTCTTACCGATTTAGCGACATGTAAATTTATTAGCTTTTTACAAGCAAGAGCACTGGAGTTGGTAAGCCAATGGATATATGCATTGGGGTATCTAAGTCAATTGTTATAGCAGCTGTTGTTGTCATAGTAGCTATCGGGGGATTTGCTGGGTATGCTCTAATGAGAAGGGGGGAAGAACCTCAACACACGTTTACTACTCTCCCCACTGCTACATCAATAGCTACTTCCCCTAAACCAGCAAAGCTGTCTTTAACGGTTGTTCAGCCAAATAAAACAACTGAAGAGTTGCATACGGAATACCTCCCAGAACACCACCCATGGGCTTCGATGAGAGGGAGAAGTAGTGGTGATAGAATGTACCCAGCATCTCTACCCAGATCTCTAAAGGTAATATACAGAGTTAACGTGTCAGCAAATATGCACGGAGTGTTAGCAGAGCCTTTAGTAGAAGGAGATTTCATATATCTTGCTGATGGTTCTGGGATCTATGCATTGAATAGATCTNATGGGGAGCTTGTATGGGGTGTAGAAGTATATGGTGATAGCCTTTCAGGAAGAGTTACAGAATATCCTCAGCCAGGGTGGAAGTGGAGAGTAGCCTTAGGTTTATTCAGATTTGTGGAAGCTTATGGCCTTGGTAAACATCTCTATNTAGCTACGTCCTCACCCCCTGGTGGGGGGATGCCTATCTATTAGCCTTAGATAAGAGATCAGGAGATGTTGTATGGAGCGTAGAGCTAGAATCCGAGCCTGGTGCATCTAGTGCTACAAGTATTACTTCAAACATGGTTGTAGCAGACGGTAAAATATTCGTTGGTAGCATTAGAGATGAAGGCTACGTGTTCTGCGTATCTGAGGATGGAGAGGTCTTGTGGAGGATATCTCTAGGCGGCAATGTTGAAGGTGTTGCCTATGGTGATGGTACTTTGTATGTCATGACTTCAAAGCTTTATGCAGTTGATGTTAAAGATGGTAGGGTGCTCTGGAAGTGGGATTACGGCAGCTGGCCTATCTATAAAGATGGTAAGATTATTGTAGGACATTACGGAAATGTTGTAGTATTAGATAGAGAAGGTAAGCTTCTATGGAAGAAAGGCTATGGTGCTGGGGGAAATGTAGAGGGGTATCCATATATTGCTGTAGGAAACCAAGCCATATATTTACCGAGGAGCTTGGGTGAGAGACCTCGTGATCTCTACATAGTCGGCATGAACGGTAGTACCCTTGGGAGATATCAGATGCTACCTTATGAGGATGGTGTAGCACCTATCACATCAAATGATGCTATTGTTTTACCTGTTAAATCAGAGGAAGGAGATGGTTGTTGCAAGCTCTACATCTTGTGGCACAGAGGCGAAAAGCTTAGTGAAATAGTGCTAGATGCTAGAGAAGAAATCTGGTATCCGATGGCTAGTGCAGCCTATGGAGAGGTGTATGTTGTTACAGATCCATTTACACTCTACAAATTAGGAGATGATGAGGCTCCTCGAATAAATAACATCTCAGTAGAGATCAGCGAAGATTATAAGAAGTTGAATATATACGTAGAGGCTTACGACAACGAGAGTGCTCTCTACAGGATTATACTTGTTTATAGTGTGAATGGCTCTAAANGGATGTACAAAGATATGGACATAGCAAGAACATATNTAGTAGAGCCTGTGGGTGGTTATGGCTATAGAGAAGAACTCTACAAAACAATACTGGATATAACACCAAACACATCAATAGAATTCTACATAGTCGCAATAGATAATGTTGGAAACTACGTTATGAGCAACATACATGCGTACAAAGTTATTGAAGAATAATATCAAATCACAAAATCATTTTTTTACCACACACCATATTTCACTATAATGGCTCAACAAGCGAGCGGGCAAAACCAAGCCTATTAGAATAAAATGAAAGTCGGCAGAGAGTTTCAATATAAATGAAACTCAGTGCTGCTCTAGTGCAGTTTTATATAGATGTTCTGGTTATTTGTTGAAATGGACTAAATCTATATGTTCTAATGTGTTAAGATGGAATTGTATTTAAAAAGAGTTGAAATGCAAATGACCGAAACTGAGGAGAGCCCAGCGACAGGACTTCGAATTTGTTCAATGTTTTAATTCTCTACAGATGAGGCTGTTACCTAACATCATCTTAGAAACAAAACTTGCCCTCCCACCTTAAAAGGTGGGGATTCCTACTACCCCCAGAATGTAAGGCTACACCCTAGTTCTTGTGGTTCAGCCCTAAATCTGAGGTAGCCCAGTCCTTTATCCCTTATTCCAATTGGAATTTTGGGGTTATGAACATATCGTGTGCTCCTGCTAAATCCATTGAATACTTTATTTAGTTTTGCACATTTAAATAGCCCTCTCTTTTCCCTTTCTGGCCCTTGCCCATATATTGGACACTTTGTTCATGTACGCACCTCATTAACGAAGATTACGACTAAGAGCCTTGCCTCTTTAGAGTAATGAAGCGACCTGGCCCAAGTAAAACCGCAGCTAACTTAAGAAGATTTAGGCATAGCTTTAGTATAATGTCTTCATACCTGACATATCATAATTGATTTGTTGCTAAATTAATATTAAATGGTTTCCCATATTATTTCTTCTATTTTTAATAACGGTTTTTCAAGCATTTTCGCCATGATTATTATATATAGCCCTTCAACTTTTCCTAAATCAAGTGGTGTTAGAAAGCCTTTTAAAATTGTTATGGGGTTTGTCAGTAGTTCTATTAATGTACTTGAAAACATTTGTATGCTGTTATTCTCAGTAATTAGATTAACTCTGAAAGTATACATTTTTTTCTTGTTACTATATGTTATTCCCTTTGTGATAATTGTAACTGTGTTTTCTTTTTGGTGTTTAACAAGAGCGCCCACAACATTGCTTTCAATTTCAGTGTTTAATACACTATGCAATAGTCTTGTAATAATATCCTCAATGTTGCTGTGGTCTGTTAAAAAGCTTTTTATTGCTGAGCTTGCCTCACTGTTTAATGTAAGCTCTATTCTAAGGCTGTGAATTTTTCGAAAAAGTGTTATTGCACGCCCCGCAAGTAAAAATGCTATACTAATAATGGGTGTAGCGTAGGCTAGTAGAAACCTATTAGAATGCTTTAACACACTATTCAATTCCCTGACTTCATCCTCTGTATACGGTTCAAGACAGAGGTCTATAGCATTAAGTGCACTCTTCTTAATTAGCTTTACCCAACTTTCTTTGCCTTTGCACTGAAGCCTTACTATTATGCTTGTTTCCGCCATGGAAAATCACACTTTGTGTGCAGATCCCACAGCATCTGTAATAGTCTTGTAGCCGTGCAGCTTGAGCCAATTTTCTAATCCCTGCAGAACACCATTTACAAGATCCTGGGGGTTGCTTGCCAAAGCTAGTGCTGTACCTATCTGCACTGCTTTTGCACCTGCTACTATGAGTTCTGCTACATCAATCCATGTGGACACCCCACCACATCCAATTATCTCTGGCTTGTACTCTCTAAATACCTCATACACTACTCTCACAGCTATTGGATGTATTGGGGGGCCGGATAAGCCTCCAAAGACATTTGTTAAAATAGGTTTTAGTGTATATACATCTATGGACATGGCCTTGATGGTATTTATCAAGGTCAGCCCTTTCGCCCCCGCCTCTAAGGCCTTTCCAGCAGCCTTCACAACTTTGTCTGAAAGCCCTAGCTTAGCTACTACTGGTATTCTTGTAACTGAGGCGACAGCCTTTACAACATTAAAGACGTTATCGGGGTTCAGGCCTATCTCAAGCCCATAACCCTTTGCATGAGGGCAACTCAGATTCAGCTCTATTGCTGTTGCACCCTTTTCTTCAGCCTCTACAGCAACTTCTATAAACTCATCCTCACTCAGACCACCAATACTGATAATCAATGGCACGTCGACCTTCTTAGCCTCTTCTACAAGCTCTCCAATACATTTCTTACCAGGGTTCTCAAGACCAACGGCATTCAGCAGCCCTCCATTGCGTAAAGCAATTATTATGGGTGGTTCATAGCCTTTCTTAGCATAGGGTGTAATAGTCTTTGTGACAACAGCAGCTAGTCCATAGCTTGCAAGCCTACGTACATGCTCTCTAGTGTAGCCTAGAAATCCACTTGCGTTCATAATTGGATGCCTGAGCCTTATACCAGCCAAGGATACTGCGAGGGCGTCTCTATTTAGTGCCATGTTAATCCCCCGAGAGGTCTTCCTAAAGGCTTTGATACTACAATTTCGCCATTTAGTTGCACCAGAGCCCCTCTTATTACAACAGCTTCAATGGCTCCTCTAATCTTTGCACCCTCATAAGGTGTGAACCGCGCTTTTGAATAGAATTTTGACGAGTCTATGGTCCACTCCTTATCGAGGTTTACAACTGTGTAGCTAGCCACGCACTTGGGTTTAAAGCACCCCCACTTTTCACCTATTCCCAAAACCTTCGCAGGACCAGTTGAGAGAAGTCTTACAGCATCTAATAACTCAATAACACCTTTTGAAATCAGGTTTAGCATGAGAGATGGAGCGATTTCAATAGATGATATGCCTGAAGGGCATTTCGAGAACTGCTCTTGCTTCTCAGTAATAGAGTGCGGAGCATGATCTGTTGCCACAGCATCGAGATGCTTTATGTAGTACCGCATAACATCTCTTGTAGTGCCATGCCTAAGAGGGGGGTTTACTTTTGCTATACACCCTTTTTCAAGCTCATCATCTGAGGAGAGGTATATATAGTGTGGAGCTGTGTCTACAGTAAACCCAAAACTCTTTGCATAGATAAGCGACATGGGGTTTGTCACATGAGTTATGTGTATTTTTAGCTTTGAACTGCTTTGCCTAATCATATTACCAACAAACTTTATTGCCTTTATCTCAGCCTCCAAGGGTCTGCAAATCCACCGTTGCCCTTTTTCACATTCATCAACAAACTCAGCGGATTCCGGGTGTATCATTAAAACTTTTTGAACCTTCGCTATTTCAACAGCCTTTATAACTGCTGGTAATAGAGGCAGCTCCTCAGGAAATATCTCACCAATGGCCACAACTTCAGGTTTCTCAACTAGCCTCCTCAGCTCCTCAATATCTCCACTCTGAGGAGGTGCTACAGAAACCCCAAAATCTACAAAAGAGCCTTGCGATAGCTTCTCAAGCTTTAGCTCCAATGCTTCAGCGTGGTCTATCCTTGGAATAGTATTAGGCATATCAACTATAGCTGTATACCCACCCCTAACAGCAGCTTTTGATCCACTTACCTCGTCCTCTTTATGAGATAGCCCGAGTCCGCGCAAATGTGTATGCAAGTCTATGAATCCTGGTACTGCTATGCCATAGCTTGTGAGGTCAGTACATTCGGTATTTCTGCATAGCTCCTTAAATATTCCTGCCTTAACCTTTGACACAAAACCATACTCGTTTACAACCACAGTGAGCTGCTCCTTCTTACCATTATAAAATGCGTTAAGCAGAAGCACTTTCGAAATGCTTCATCACCTCAGTGCATTTGAACACAGGACCATCTACGCATAGCAGTTTTTCAGATCCTAGTACATAGCACGAGCCGCAGATCCCTATTCCGCACTTGACTATTGTTTCAAGAGATATATAGACATTTTCTCTATCTTCACCGTATTGCCTACAGAAGACCTTTAACATTTCTTGTGGGCCCACTGCTATAACAACATCGTATTTATCTAAATCAATACCCTTAATAGCATCTGTTACTAGACCACAAAAACCCTCTACACAATCTTCCGACACCCTCACCATTCTCCAAGCCCTATTTGGAAGGCCAAAGATGCTCGCAATATCAAAAAATTCACTGCTACTTCTCACACCCCAAAACACATCGAGCTTTGCGCCGACTTCAAAGGCCCTCTTGATTAGCATGGGTATGGGTGCTACTCCTATACCCCCTACTACAGCAAGCCATTTCTCACCTTCTTGAGGCTCAAATCCTCTGCCAAGAGGACCTTTAATGCCTATAAAGCTTCCTACTCTTTGCTGTGCTAATGTTTTTGTGCCTAAGCCTTTTAGCTTATATAGGAAGAATAGCCTTTTCCCATCCTCATATGCAATGCTAAGCGGTATTTCATCTACTCTCGGCACCCATATATTAAAGAAATTAAATGGCTTAGCATTAACATTGTTTAGGGTGTTTCCAGGTTCTGTAATTAGTAGATAAGTGTTAGGCNCTATTTGCATATTTTCAAGAACTTTGAAGGGTCTAAAGAAAAACCTCAGCATAACATTATCTTTTCCTAATAACAAGCTTTACTACCTCATCACCCAAGATTATAGTGCCACAGTACTCACACTGTAACTTTAGAGGCTCCCTGGACACNAGCCTAAACCTAGTTTTAAGTACCTCACCCTTCTTATTAGAAATGCACGTGGGGTTAGGGCAAGCTAAAACATCTATAACTACGTTAGGCACCGCCACCTTGTATTTCTCTACAACTGCAAAGTCCTCAATTATGTTTATTGTTGCAGTAGGGGCTATAAGTGCTATGGCACTCACATCCTCTGGTGACAGCCTCCTCCCCTCAACCTTTATTATATCCTTTTTCCCGAGCTTCTTACTCTCAACATTCATAAGTATTGCTATTCTTAGTCCTTCTTTCCCAGCAATACCAAGAACATTAATTATATCTAGAGCTTTACCTGCTGGTATATGGTCTATTACTGTACCATCTCTGATCTTTGAAACAACAAGTGTTGATTCTTCACTCAAGGCTCAACACCGAAGACTAGAGCTAGTAATGCCATGCGTACAGGTATACCATACCTTGCTTGAGTAAAGTACGCTGCATAGGGTGTGTGATCTATTCTCTCATCAATTTCATCAACCTTTGGTAAGGGATGCAGTATTTTCAACTCCTTTTTAGCATATTTTAACAGATCTAGTGTGACCTTGTAGGAGCCCTTAACCTTTTCATACTCCATTGGATCTGGTATTCTCTCCTTCTGTATCCTGATCACATACAGAACATCAAGCTCTCCTATAACCTCACTTAAACTCCTCCTCTCCTCAAAAAATACTCCGCACTCCTTCAAAACATGTAGCACCTCTTCCCTCACCCTTAGGCTCTCTGGGGATATTAAGTAAAGTTTTTTTGGCTTAAATAATGTGAGGCCGTATATAAATGAAGTTGAGGCTCTGCCATAACGCAAATCCCCAAGAACACCGTAGTTAAGACCCTCTATTGTGCCAAATAGCTTCTTAACGGTGTACAGATCTATCATTGCTTGTGTTGGGTGATGCTGCTTACCATCGCCAGCGTTTATAACTGGGTGGTCAGCTATTTCAGCGGCATACTTTGCCGCACCCTCATATCTATGCCTAATCACTATTAGATCTGAGTATGCATCTAGCATTCTGATAGTGTCAGCCATGCTCTCCCCCTTGCTTATGCTGAGCCCCTCCTCACTTGTAATAGAAATCACGTCTGCTCCAAGCCTCTTTGCAGCAACCTCAAAGCTGAGCCTAGTTCTAGTTGAGGGTTCGAAAAACGCTAGCGAGATTATTTTACCTGAAAGTAGACTCAGCTTTGCCTCCACATATTTCTGCATTTTCTCTGTGTAGTCAAATAGCAGCTCCATGTCTTCTCTTCTGAAATCCAGTATTGACAGTATATCTTTTTGATAAAACGTGCTTTCTTTCACTGAAACCCGCCATAAACATTGATTCGAAACAGAATATAAGTTCTTTGGCTTCCATTAAAATTAAAATGATGTCTTAACACTCAGCAGTTTCTCGCTATTGACTCATTTATGTAACTAATGACTCTCTCATAATCTTCAGCAGCTATGATTTTAGCGGAGTACAAAAATTCAAATATTTCCCGCGATGTGATAAGGCTGTACAGCTCTATTCCAATATTTTTAAGTCTTTGCCTAGCCCCCTGCTCTCTATCAACAACAGTTACAGCTGCTAGAGGAATTGCACCCAAACTCTTTAATGCTGTTACAGCGTGTTCTAACGAGCCTCCCGTTGTTGCAACGTCGTCCACTATAACAACAGTTTTTCCTGAAACATTTCCCTCAATCAGAGATCTCGATCCGTGCTCTTTTCGTTCAATCCTAACATATGCCAGTGGTTTATTCAATTTTGCCGCTATGAAGGCCGCCAGTGCCAGCCCACTTGTAGCAATACCTACAACTACATCACTACTCTTAAGAATTTCAAATCTTTCTATAAGCTCTTCTACAACTCTGCTCCTTAACTCCGGGTAACTATACAGCTGCCGTAAATCAATGTAGTACGGGCTTTCAAGACCTGATGTGAGCTTAAAGCTCCCTATCTTCACCATACCGCACTTGTAAAGCTCTATTGCAAGCCACGACATTTCGTAACCCTTTCTCTCTGCTGTTTTATTACCTTAAAAGCACTTTCTANAACATTTTCAGCATGTGTTATGGCCCTGCCAACAATTTCNTAGTCAGCTCCATTACATATAGCCGTCCCTGGTTCAGCTCCCTGCACTCCTACTCCGGGGGCCAGTACATTTAACTTACTTTCAACTAGAGCCCTAATTCTTTTTAAAACATTAGGTCTAGTGGCAGGTGCCACAACACCCCATGCATTAACCTTCTTAGCGAGGTCTACAAATTCCTCAACATGCTTATCAATGAATTCCTGAGAGCCTCTATGTGACATAGAGATGACCAGTATTAGCTTTATTCCTTTTTCTCTACATAGTTTACTCAAATTATCAAGAGCTTGCTCATACCCCACAAAAGTGTGTGCTATAATAGCATTAAAACCATGAAGCCGTGCACGCTCTGCTGAAGCACTCATTATATCCCCTATATCGGCTAACTTCAAATCTGCTATCAAGAGCCCTGCATAGCCTTGAAATATTTTGCCTATTGCTTGGAGACCTACATCTAAAACTGCTGGCAACCCCACCTTAAAGCCTTGAACATGCTGTTTAAGCAAGTTGTATCTATACTCAATCCACTCTAAAACATTTACATTTTGCGGAGGATCTAGTGCCACAATTAACATATTGGAACACAGTATTAGTTTACATTACCAAAATTTAAAAGCCTCAGCGCAACTAAAATTGATGCCTACATTATATCATATCACACAGTATGTAGCTAAGCTTCAATTATTTTACTCAAAGCCCAGCAATTATAGTGCGTAAAGGAGCTTAAGCTAGATTACATTACTATAACTATAAATTCTAATTCTAACTGATTCTACTCCTCCAATAGGGGCACACAGCACATATCTCTGGGTGTTTATCTATCCTCACCCTCCAAACACCATTCACATTAATCATGTGCAGTGTGTGTATTTGAACATCGAATTTTAACACCGTGCAGAAGCCTGATGAGCTATCATAATTTTGGCACCTAATGGTTTTTTCCTTACCCACTAGCATGATGTTTGCCAGAACTGCAGCAATATCGGCTATGTAATCCTCTCTACCCCTTTTCATCATCGCTAACTTAACCCCTCTAGCAATATTCGATAGAGATGCCACACTTTGCTTAACTGACTTAGTGCTAACTTGTAATATTTTTTGTAAAAAGCCTCTCTGCAGCATTCCTTTCACTATACTATGCCTTTGCATACAAATATTCTAAAACATTTAGGCTTTACACAATGCTAATCATAATGTTATTGCAAAGAAACGTATTTTACTTTATTTACACTATATTCTCTATGGGCTATGCTTTGAGCTACAGCAGTAAAAATATTGAAGATTACTTGAAGGCTATATACAAACTCGAAGAAGTCTTTGGACTTGCCAAGACAGGTGACATTGCAAAAGAGCTTGGCGTTACTGCTGCAACAGTGTCGAAGACACTAAAGCGCTTAGAGGCGAGTAAGCTCATTGAATGGCTTCCTTACGAAGGTGTGAAGCTGAGTACAAAAGGCAAAGCTATTGCTATCACCATAATTAAGAGACATAGACTTGCTGAATACTTCTTATACTATTACTTAAAGTTCGACCTAATCAAAGCACACACCTATGCCCACATGCTTGAACACATGCCTGAAGATTTCTTTGATAAGCTTTGGATCTTCATGAATAAACCTGGCAGATGCCCACATGGGAATATAATACCAGGGTTACCTGAATACCGTGAGGAAGATTTACAGGAAATTGCAAATGATGACCCGTTACCTAGACTTGGAGAGAGAGCCCAAGTAAGAGTAACTAGAATACTCTGCTCATTTCAGCACAAATTAATTAACCAACTAATTAAGGCGGGGATTAACATAGGTAGTATAATTAGCATAGAGAAAACAAGTGACTATAGTGTAGTTATAAAGAACCCCAATAACAATGCAGTTCTAGAAGNACCTCTATACCAAGCTAGTTTCATAAGAGGTGTGCCACTAAGTGAAAAGTAAANCAAATACCTGCACCCTAGCTTAAGAGATGCCTTTGTCAGCGCTTTGGCCCCACATCATCAAATATCAGCATTTAGCATGCTCATCATGCACCATTCAATATCCATTTCATTCTTTGAAGCAAGTGTGCCACGGCACGACATGAGCTTGCCTACTCCTATTAATAAATCTCCTCAACAGAAGAATTTAAATCTTTTGATAAAAGTGGGCTGTTTTGTTTTTGTATTTACTTGTTTCGCTTATGTGTTTTGATGTGCAAGCCCTTGTAGCGCTAGCTTTTAAGCCTTGGTGTAGAGCCAATAGCTAGTGGCCATGGGTTTCTGAGATCCATGGGGTGGTGAGCCACTGGGCGACTAGAGGTNAGGCTCTGTGGTGAGGAGGCTTGGGGAGGCTGTTGAGAAGTAGATGACGAAGAGGTGTAAAACAAGTAAGAAGGCAATGAACCACCACCCACCGAGAAACAGTTAGCATCTACAGGTATATAGAGTTGATATTTGCTCCTTGCTCAGCATCTTTTAGTCTTATTTATTGTGAAAGCTTTTGTACCTAGGCTCCTATTACGTATAGTGGTGTTGTCAACAATGTTAGGCACTGTTGTTATACAAGGTGTTGGTAGAGGTAGTTACATGATTATTAAAGTGAAGAAGCTAATTGCAGTAAAGAGGTCTGAATTCCAGGAAATTATAATAGCAGAGTGTGAGGATTTTGGCAAGGCTTTAATTTTAGATGGTTATGTCCAGAGCACTGTTGCTGATGAGTTTATATACCACGAGAGCTTGGTTCACTTAGCAATGCTATTACATCCAAATCCAAAAAGAGTTCTAATAATTGGTGGTGGTGAAGGTGCTACGCTTAGAGAGGTTCTAAAGCATAGTACTGTTGAAGAGGCTGTCATGGTGGATATAGATAAGGACGTTGTTGACCTTTCTAAGGAGTATTTACCTGAAATGCACCAGGGATCTTTCTTTAATAAGAAGGCGAAGGTCGTTATTGATGATGGTAAGAGTTTTGTAGAAAGAGAGCTTGTGAGAGGATTTAAGTATGATGTTGTGATCCTTGATTTAACTGATCCTTACTCAAGCGAAATTGCAAAAGAGCTTTNCAGCAAGCAATTCTTTGAAAAAATTTCAAGCATTCTAAATGNTGAGGGTGTTGTTGTAACACAAGCAGGGTCAAAATACTTCTATAGCAATGTATATGATGTTGTTCTTGATGCAGTAAAGCAAGTATTTAAACACGTTATGGAGTACCAAGTGTGGATACCATCATTTGGCTATTCATGTAATTTCATCATAGGGTCCAAGGTCTTTGACCCCTCAATAATCACAGCAGAGTATGTGAATGAAGGGCTCAAGGCGAGGGGGGTAAAGACGAGGTTTATAGATGGAAGGAGGGCTTCAGCAATGCTGTTAATGGGCATATACTAGCCCGAGGCTCTTCTATACCTCAAAACCTTTAACGCCATGTAAACTACGAGAGCTGTTTCCACAGACACTATAACTATTATCACAACAAGTAGCAGAGTAAATGTGTTGCTAAGTTCGTTAGGTTGCTGAGGTTGTGCAGGACTCTGTGTATAGATGTATATAGTGGCTTTCTTTATTTCACTACAAAGGTCCTTTCCTAGGTAAGGACGAACCATGTATTTTGAAATGTTACACAGCCAACTCTTGTAGTACTCTGTACTATACGTGATATTCACATTGTGTATCCCTAACTCTATCACATAACTTGTATCTGTGGTGTTAAAGAGTGAAACAAAGACAGCATTACTATATGCACCTTGTAATGATGTTTCTGAATATCCACTTAGTATGTTTACAGCGAAGGTATCTAGAAACCATGGAACTATGCTTTCCAGTACATAGTCGCTTATTCTTGGAATAGAGGTAACTGTTGTTAAGTTTGCTTCTACTCTTTTAACAATATTCTGTACTAGTGTTAGAGATGGTAGAAGACACAGCATAGCTCTGTACGAGTTCAGGGGGTCCTCAGCTTCAAGACCATTTATATACATGTGGTACCTCATGACATCTTTGCTTATATTTGCATTGAACTTTATATCAGTTTTCATAGGTAAGTAGTCTAGTATGTCACACTCTTGAGCATTTTTTAAGTAGTATACCATGTAGCCTGTCTTATTTAGATAAACGTCTATAAGGCTAACTGCGTATGTGAGCTTATTGCTTTGTGTAACTAGAGTGTAAACACCATTACCATTCTNAATTACATTTCCAATATTAAAAGATCTGTTGTTTATTATCTTGTTCAGATTAATGAAATCTGCCTTAACTGAAGTATTGTATTCACCAGGTAGCACTACCTCATATTTATGCCACTGTAGTATGATATTTTCTACATCAATTGCCATATTACCTTCGATGCTCTCTTCCATGGTAGTATTAAAATTTTCTTCTATAATTGATGTGACCATGTAGCGCAGTCTCTCTCTACCAATAAAGTTCACAACTACATTGATGTTAATGGTAGCATTTGTCCAGGTACTTGAATGAATTGAGAATTCTGCGTCTATAGTGCTAAAGGAGTAGGACACTCTAAATGCATTTAAAGGTCTTTGACTAAATGACGCGTTGGCCACATAAACCCACAAAATCCTTTGCTCATATACTAATAGCTCGTTGCTTTGTGCTTGAAGAATATGTGTATGCAAAGCCAGCAAGGTGATAAGAGAATATACCAGCACAGTTTTTTTAAGTCTAAACCAAGGCTCTCTAATCAATGTGTTCACCACATCTCTACTCCCTAGATAGGGTTATTATTACTTCATCGAGTAGCTTTGCTAAGCTCCTCACACTACACGTATGGAGAAAAACATCGATATATCTGCTATACTCGTAGAGCTTTTTATTAAAGCAGAACGCTATAGAGAAATCACATAGCTTAAACATTTCAACATCATTTATATTGTCACCTACGCAAATAAGCTTAGTTTTTTCAATCTCCAATCGCTTCTTAACATACTCCATTAATGCCTCTCCCTTTCCATTCAAGTCAATGTACTGTTCAGCGTGACCTGTTAGAACTCCATTGCAAGTTTTTGGCACGACCATTATGTAATCATCAAAACCAAGTTCTCTTACAGCCCTTTCTCCAAGAAAACTAAAGCCCCCAGATACTGCAATAAATAAGGTACTACTCCTATGTTTTTGCCTGACTTTAACTAACTCCTCTATACCATTTCTCCACGGCAAATGCGAGAGAATTCTATTAAATGTTCTAATAAGTACCCCAGCCCATAAAGAGAGCTCTCTGTAAATCCACTCATCATAAGATATGTGCCCCTCAACAAAGAGCTTGAAATTTTTCTTAGCTCTATAGAGGCTATTTAGCATTAGATGCATAAAAAGCCATGAACTTGAAATGGGGGTCAAAGTCCCGTCAACATCAAATGCCACTACAAGCACCATTATAAAACCCACCAAAGTAGTAGTGTAATGAATGAAACTATATTAATTCTCTGCTTGTTCCTCAGACTCAGCAAATTCCACGCACACTTTATGAGAGTGACAAAAAACCTAAACCCTTATGACAAAAACATTACTTTCTTATTACTTCAAGTAATTTCCTAAGCTCTTCCTGCACCATGAATTCTATGTCCTTTGCGTGAACCCTTATCAAATGTAGGTACATTCCTCTTTTAGTAAATGGTCCCTTATCACAGAGGTTGCATCGCATCCCCCCATTTCTCCTCACAAGAGTTATAACCATTTTATCAATAGTCTTCTCAAACAAGGATGCAATTGAAGGTGCCACTAAGTCTTCTAGCTCATATCTTTGGGCTAGTGCAGACGCCTTTCTAGCTACATACTCAACAAGCTTCTTTAAAGCTATCTCCTGCCTCATTAAAGTAGCACCCCAGTAACATCTACTGTAATACTCAGTTACACTTACATAATTTAAGGCGTGAGTCCTATGCATTCACAGTTCTCCACTAGTATGCACAAAACTTAGTGCTATGAAGATGTTAATTTGCAACACAGTTCTCATATTGCTGAAGAAGCTTCTTAACTTCGTCCACTATCCCTTCAAGACCTCTCTGCTTGTAGTACTCCTGGGAAACCTTAAGAATTGCATTAATTGACACGCATCTTTCCTTCGATGATATGCACAAGAACTCTATTCTACCTTCGAGAAAGTGCTCTGGAACTGCAATATCTTGAAAAACTATTGCCACCCTATTTAATTCAACACTACTGCCTTTCAACTCGGTAAAGTTAGTGCTACATGGATATAAGTCAGAAATTATTATAACATTCTCTTCTTCAAAAACAACAACTATCTTCTTGTGCTCGTCAATTATGAGCTCTGTGTATGGCATGGCTTATCTCTATGAAGTATACGCTGCTAGCGCAAGTTCGCTTCCACAGAAAGGACATTTCATGTGAAGTCTTTTGGCATCGGCTTGACAGTAGTATATGCCATACTTAGAGCCGCATTTTGGGCAAAGGTATATTATGTCATCACCTAGGTAAAGCTTCTTCGCGCATATACCACATTTAATTTCATACCAACCTTTATGACCAGTTGAATTACATCCTCTAGGTCTCAGCATATATATACACCACTTCTAAGCACTGCAATCACTACTGCCTTCTCTGATAGCTTACCGAAATCTTATAAGCTAAAATGCTGGAATCACCGATAGATAAGCCATGGCTGTAAACATCATTGCTTTTTCTGATGTGCATGCCTCTCAGTATCTAAACTTACTCATAGCTTCGCTAAATAAGTACACGCCTAAAGATGTTGATTTTATTGTACTTGCAGGAGACATTGTGAATAGGGGTAGAGTGGAATTGATGGATCTCACGGTCGAAACTCTAAAGCGCTTCTTCCCCAGCATCTTTAAGAGGCCCATGGTTGTAGCAGTATTTGGTAATGAGGAGTATATGGGTACTGAAGAAATGTATTATAGTAGGTATCCGCAAATTCTCTGGCTTAATGAGGCCTCGTACACACTTACTTTAAATAGCCTTGACTTATGTTTTATTGGGAGTAGGGGGGTTTTGAAGAGGCCTACAACGTGGCAAGAAAAGAATGTGAAAAACATACGACTTATCTATACTGATAGATTAAAGAGCATCTCTAATGCTATTGTAAAATGTAGAGAGAGTGGGTACTACACCATACTTGTAACACACTATGCGTCAAGCTATTTGACTGTATATGGTGAAAGAATATCTATATACCCCTACTTAGGGTATCCACTAATTGAGGAGCTAGCAGTAAAACCAAATGTCTCAATCCATGGGCATGCCCATAATGCTTTAAGACTTGAGGCATCCATAGAAAAGACTGCTGTTTACAATGTATCACTACCTGCGAGAAGAGATGTTACATTTATTACGCTAAGACCTTGATGACATAGAATGCTGCAAACATTATGTAAGGCATTAAATAACTCAAGTCACGCCCTGATCTCCTGAGATATGTGTCTAGTTTTAGTAACTCTAGCAACTTAGCTTTACCCACATCCACATCACTTGGCAAAGCGNTTTTCGCTAGTTCAAGAAAAGTGGCCGAGAGAGCAGCATTAATATTGCGAAGATTCTTAAAAGCTTTCTCTGCAATTAATAGTGACTCTGAGATCTTTTGCTGATTAGCTAGGGGTTCAAATGCCTTTATGTACTGTGATAGAGTTGAGAAGAATTGCACCAGGTCAACTCCTTCTACAACAATTCTTCTTTCAGACAGCTCTGCAAGCTCAATAGCCTTTGCAATATCGCCTCCAAAAGCCTTTAACAACTTGGCTAATTCGGCAACCTCAGTTGGGGGAGTGAAGCGCATAGCATTATAAACTCTCCTAAGAGCGTCATGAAAATCTTTTGTAATAGTGTGCAAATATGCGTCTACATATATGATAGTTATTGCAGTCACTGCAACTGGAATATTGGTCTTATATCCCATATCTTGTAAGAGAAGTGACACACTTTTTGACATCGTCTTTCCTATTTCTAAGTCCTTCATACCTCTATTTCCGTACTTAAACTCCTCCATAACCTTACTCACATAGTTATGGAACGTTATAACAGGTGTTAGTGCAGAGAAGGCACATAGTTCGTAGTCGTCTGAAAAACTCAACCTATGTGGTGAAGCTATCTTAGGGTAGCTACTGCAGGCATAGAATAATGCTTTAACAACATCTAGAACCAATTTTTCACGCCTTCATTAAAATTATGTTGCGTGAGATCTTATTAGTTTATCCAGGGCAACTACTCAAATGAGTAACAATGGGCATGTTGCTTCGCGTATTATTTTCAGCTACACTGACCTTGTACTGCTTCTATGTACTCAAAAACTCTTGGCTTGTCGCAATACCTGTTGCCATAGCTCTCGTAAACATTGTTGTAGCAAGGAATCGCAAGGTTGTTGTGAAAATACCTTTTGTAAGAATTGGCTTAGATCTTAAAGGCGCTTTAATACCACTGGCCTCCTCTATAGCAATATTTATCCTGGCGCAAGCAAAACAGTGTTTGGAGTTTTTTGCTCTACTTGCGAGTCTTGCTATAGTTCTTTCAGCCCTAAACACTATAGTAATGGAGAGGCTATTCGCTGTAAATGTGATGTGCTACACGTTGTTGTACTACATAGCATCTTACATGCTTTGCGGTAGTAACTACCTCTATCTCTACGCCCTTCCACTTACGACGCAAATTGGTATTATAATAGGCTCTGACATTCTGCACTATGCTTACATAAGAAGGTGTAGCAGTAACCTAGTCTTAGTTATAGGTGGTGCAGAAGAGTGTGACGCTATATACCTCTCCACAGTGCTTATACAATGGCTTGAGATTCTGCGCCAAATTGTAATAATACTTATATTTAGCGTAAGACTTGTTTAGCCAGTAAAAGGAGTACTGATGATGTGTATGAAAATAGGTGTTGTAGCTGATAAACCCACTCCCCCATGGAGTGTCAGGCAGATAATACTGGCCCTTGAAGAGCTCGGCGCTAATGCCTTCTACATAAGGCCCTCTAACATGGCTTCCATCATTGGAGGCTATCACAGCAGCATAATCTTCACCAATACATTGAGGCCTGTGGAGCTTGATGCAGTTGTGCTTCGAGATCTTGGTGTTGCGACCACCGTTGAAATGTTTCTACGTAGAGTAGACTTGTTTAGACATATGGAGCTTGAGGGGATACCTGTAGTAAACCCTATTGAATCATTTATCACTGCTAGAGACAAGTACATGAGCCTTTGCTTAATTAGCAAAGCTGGGATACCTGTACCAAAAACAGTTGTATTAGAGGATTTCTATGCTGCGACAAAAATTGCTGAGACCTACTCTAAAGCTGTGATAAAGCCCCTCATNGGGAGCCTAGGACTCGGTGTGCTCAAGGTTGAGAACCCAGATTTAGCATATACAATAAGCAAGACACTGGCTCAAATAAAGCAGCCAATATATGTCCAAGAATACATAGAAAAACCTAATAGAGATATAAGGGTATTAGTAATAGGCGATGAAATTGCTGCGGCCTACTATAGAGTACAGATAGCTCCTGACAACTGGAAGACAAACATATTCCAAGGAGCTATAGCAGAACCAATAGAAAAACTGAGCAGAGAGTTGGAGGAATACTCCTTCAAAATACTAGATGTGCTAAAGCTTTACTATGCGGGAATAGACTTTGGTGAAACAAGAGATGGCTACATAGTTTTTGAAGTCAATGCCGCACCTCAGTGGAGAGGTATTCAAAAAATAACTGGGATAAACCCTGCTAAAACTCTTGCAAAATTCGTTGTGCAACTAGTGAAGAGATGAAGAGAAGCAAACCGTCTGACACGAATCTTCATGATGAAAAGCTCTCGCACTGATCATATCTAAACAGCAAATTTAGTGAGTAGGTGTTGTAATAAAAGTGTTGTAGTAAAAAGAGGTGTATTTCCCCGGCCTAGAAGGCATTTTCTATTCTTCCTCTATAAACACTATGTTTTCAGGCTTGAAACCGAATTCATCAACTAAAATCCTTTTAAGTTTTGTTCTGTGATCTCCTTGAATTTCTATTCTACCGTTCTTTGCAGTCCCACCTGCAGCAAGCTTTGTTTTTAGATACGAGACTAGCTTCTTTAAATCAAAAGCTTTCTCATCTATTCCCTCAACTACTGTAACTACCTTACCCATTTTTCTATGCTCAAGCTTTATCTTTATTACTTGAGACTCTAGCTCAAGTTGCATGCATAATTCTGGCGGTAGGCCTGCACACTCTGGCTCTGATTTCATTTGCTTGCATGCCCATAAAGATTTGTGCAAAAGAGTTTAAAAGCGTGCTTCAGTAAATGTTGAAAGTAATGATGTTGCTAGCAACTTAGGGGGATTCACCATGGTAAAGTACATATGTGTACGTTGTGGAAGGGAATTTGATGAAACGCAGCTGGCTGTCATGATGAATGTGAGATGCCCTTATTGTGGCTATAGGGTTATAGCAAAAGTACGTAGCAGTGAAGTAAAGGCTGTAAGAGCTACGTAAGCTATGTTAAATAGAATTTTACATACCATAATAGAGCTTTGAGCTACGCTACACTATCACAAAATTGCCAAGTGTTGCGCCAATCAAGAGGAAGCTCATACTAATCAATGCCATTCGAAAAATAATTTCTATGTTTAAGGCAAAGCACCATTATGTGAGAAGAGCTGCAAAACACCATGGATGATGCTGCGCTATAACTAATTATTGCTAAAAAGGGTTTTGCCGCTTGCCTCAACGACCTCTTGATTCACTCTCTTCTATCTCTTCACTACTTAAGACACTGGTAAGCTCTTTGTATCTATTCCTCACAGTTACTTCAGTAACGCCTGCAGCCATTGCAACTTCTTTTTGAGTCCTTCTTTCATCATTTAACAGCGCTGCTATGTAGACTGCTGCAGCAGCTACTCCTGCTGGGTCTCTTCCTGCTGTAATTCCTTTTTCCCTAGCTTTCTGAATGATCTCTATAGCTGTTTTAACTGTGGCTCCGCTCAACCCAAGTATGGATGCTATGCGCTGAGCATGTTCAGCAGCATCAACTATTGGTATCTTTAGAGAAAGCTCTCGTACGAGTAGTCTATAGCATCTTGCTATCTCTTTTCGAGCACTTTTAGAGAACTTGGCAATTTCATCTAATGTCCTTGGAACACCGTGAATTCTGCAAGCAGCATATATAGCTGCTGCAACCATGCTGTCTATAGCCCTACCTCTTACAAGCTCTCTCTCAACAGCTCTTCTATATATCATTGCAGACTCTTCTCTCACACTCCTAGGGAGGTTCAGTTGCTCAGTTAACCTCTCCAGCTCATCAAGTGCTTGCATCAAGTTTCTCTCAGCTGCACTCTGAATTCTCATCCTAGTATGCCACTTCCTAATCCTTATCATCTCCAGCCTCTTCTTCAAATCTATTTTCTTACCTGTGATATCCCTATCATACCAGTCAATAACAGTTGAGAGCCCGCTATCGTGTAGCGCTATGTTTATAGGGCCTCCAGCCCTGCTCCTCCTATCCCTCTCCTCAGCTGTAAAAGCTCTCCACTCAGGCCCCCTGTCAATCACGTGCTCTGCTATAACCTCGCCACTATCTGCACATATCCACTCCCCCCTAACCTCGTCATAAATAATGTTACCACTAGGACAACGCGAAAGTATATCCTCTTGAGAAGGTTCAGAAGGTCTAATAACCATTGAATAGCGCCTTCTAAGTTATCCTAGTAAAGACTTATAAGTTTTTCGCTAAAATAAACAATTTAAACTTAACGCTTCCAAAAATCCTTTACTTTCATATTTCTTTAGCACATCGAATTTCACAGATATTAAGATTAAAAGACCTGCCCGCAAACTTTCATAATCACGACTTTCACATTATTAGTGAGCTCCTATACCTCTCCTCAGATTAATTCACAGAAGTCTTATGTAGGGTTACACTCTATTTAGAGAGCCTCGCGATGAGCTAGTCATAATGCTTTTCTAATGCTAATAAGGGTGTTTGCCAGGTTTCTTCTCTTTACTATTTTAATAGAAGCTGAGTCAATGTGTTAATCCTCTTAGCCAAATCCTTGGCCATTTTTACATACTCAAAGTCTTTATAGCTGACTATCTCAATCCCTAGCCTGTTTTGAAGTGATAGCAGTGTTCTTAGTACCTCTTCTTCTTCGTTTAAAGCTACTTCATGTATGTAAAATGTTAACATATCCAGTCTAGATAGAGAATCTTGATCCATGCTACGTACAGCATCCTCGCTTATACTGTTAAGAATGCTGTTCATCTCCACTGTGAGCTTTCTCAGTTTACCAACGTACTTTTTAACTACATCTATTGCGTGTTCGTCGAGAGGCTCTATTTCAAGTTGTCTATACCTCCTCACATGCCTGGCATGCCTATGTACTGTAGTCTCTAACAGTGATACTAAGCTCATCTTAAATCCTCAAATTCTAGACGACTCTAATTGTGCATATACTGTTATTTGCAATGCCATTTCTCTTCATGAGTTCAGAATTCACATATACATAGTCTAGCGGGGCATTTTCATCTATGAGCACCTTAAATCTAAATCTCTTCTTTCCTGCTACGCTCACCTCAACATACTCCTTAACACCTAGTTCTCTAGCTAAGATAGGTGATATCCTGGCCTCCTCCTCGCTAATGTTGTTGTCATAGAGTAGCCTTATCCTCTTTTCTCTAACGCCTTGTCGCTTTTTGCTCAGTACCTCGGATGGGGGTGGTATAACTGCTAGGAGCTTCTTTAAATCCACCTTTTCTTGAGTTCTTTCCTCTTCTTGAGGCTCTTCATCAACTTTTTCACTATTCAACTAGAAGGCCACCCTGGAAGTGGGGTACGCTAGTGTAGTCCTCTGTCTTTGTGACTTAAAAAGTGTTTTATTCCGTATCATCACTTTATTCAATAATGGGGTACCCGAGGGAGAGGATATCTGCTCCCCGAAGTCCTGCATCAATTACCTTTACGAGATCTACTATGGGCACCCTGATCTGTTTTTTTGTGTCTCTGTCCCTAATGGTTACATCACCTTTACCTGGAGTCTCATAGTCAATTGTAATTACAAACGGTATCCCTAGTTCATCAGCTTGAGCATACTTCTTCCCTATGGAATCCCCCTCTAGGTACATAGCATAGTAGTGTTTCTTTAGCTCTTTAAATAGCCTGTGAGCAATTTCTTCAAGAGGGTCTCTGTCTACTAAAGGCGTTACACCCACCTTTATAGGGGCTACCCTCCTGGGAAATCTCATTACCACTCTACCCCCATCCTCACTATACGCATATTCCAAGACTACATATAGCAGCCTTTCTGCACCAAACGAGGGCTCTGCTACATGTGGAATTATTTTCTCAACCCATACTTTTTCCTCAACATCTTCTACCTTAAATATTGCCTTAGGTATTTCAATACCTTCAATGATAACTCTATCTCCTTGGGATTCTGTAACTATCTTAGCCAAGGCCTCGCTACTTAAAGATGCGAGAACTTTAAACACCTGGGGGGCTTTAGAGCCAAAGAGATTTATTACAGCATTCTTATCATATTTTACGATGCTCCTCCTGACCACCTTCGGGGTTTTAAGCTGTCTAATTGCATAAAGCTCAGCTTTGCTGAACTCCATGTGCCTTCCTAAATCATATGTATGCCTATATGCATGTCCTGAGACCTCAAGCTTACCCCACTTCTCCACAATAACTATTTGATCAAATGTTTGCTTAGAGTAGTGCGCTCTTTCACTAGGTAGCTTCTCCTCAAAATACATTTTATCACTTGGAACCCCAAGCATGTTCACAAACTTCTTTGCTATACACATCCAGTAGGCTAGCCAGGGGCTCAATATGATCTTCTCATTAACGGCTTCAGTGACAGAAACAGGTGTTGGCTTGTCAATGCCCTCAGCCCTATCTTCAGCTCGCAGAATGTTTATATGTTCTTCAGAGCAGTTCTCATAAATTACATCACAACTCGGATTGGAGTCGTCATAAAAGAACTCTATCTCCATAATCGTGAACTCTCTAAGCCTTATTAATCCTTGTCTAGGTGAAATCTCATTTCGAGCAACCCTACCTATTTGAGCTACTCCAAATGGGAGCCTCCTCTTCATGAGCTCATAGACGCGCTTAAAGTTTACAAACATGCCTTGAGCGGCTTCAGGTCTTAGATATGCTAGGTTTGATGGCGAATAAGGCCCTATGTACGTTTGAAATAGAAGCAAAAATCTGTAGACACTCCCTAGGTTACCTCCACATATTGGGCACCTAATGTCATTTTCCCTTATGAGCTTTTCAAGCTGTTCTGCTCCTAGACTCTCAGCTGATATACCAAGTCTCTCTTCCACTAAGTGGTCTGCCCTAAACGTCCTGTGGCACTGAAGACACTCAACAGCATAATCTGTAAAGCTCTCCTCATGTCCACTTGCTTTAAATACTATTGCAGGCGCTATTATAGGTGACTCTATCTCCACAACAAAATCTTGGTGTTGCTTTACAAAGAATTCGCGCCAAAGATCCACAATGTTACTCTTAAGCAAGACTCCGAGCGGGCCAAGATCATAGAAACCTGCCTGCCCTCCGTAAATTTCGTACGACTGCCAAAAGAAGCCCTTTCTAACTGCGTAGTCAATTATTTTATCAAATTTTGATGACATTTTTAGATCACTCTACACATTTTCTATATGCTTAAAAATTTATAGCATTAAATGCTCTTACTGAATTGTGTCAATTATGGCTGGAGTAGAACACCTTTATATAAATCCCATTTCAGAGAGGTATCACTTTCTAGGATTTAGCAGACCTATGAAAGAGACAATACTCGCTGTAGTAGGTGCACCTCTAGACTTGTCAACTTCGTACAGGGGAGGGTGCTCTGATGCACCAAGAGCTCTAAGGGAGGCCTCAAAATCTCTAGAACTATGCACAGTATTTACAAACATTGATATGGAGAGGGTGGGCTTCCACGATCTTGGNGATGTTGTGTTGGCTCCAGGTGATGTACTTGAGTCAATGAGTAGAATAGAGCAGGTCATGCAAGAAATTTTAACTAACGAAAAAAGGCTGCTCATTTTAGGTGGGGAGCACACTGTAACACTTCCATCTTTTAAAGCACTTGCAAATAAGTTCAAAAGGCCCTGCCTAATAGTCTTTGACGCTCATGGCGATTTGAGGCAGGAGTATTTAGGGTCGAAATACAATCACGCAACAGTCATAAGGCGCATTGTAGAGGAAGTTCCACACAGAAAAGTAGTGATTATAGGTGCTAGGGCATTAAGTAGAGAAGAAGCAGAATACTTGAAGACAGTTGATGGCAGTAAACTAGAGGTGGTAAGGATCCTTGGCAAAGTTTCTGAAAAAGACATGAATAATATAGTCAAAGCAGTTGAAGAGTGTAGGGGTGTGGCAAAGTACATATCCATAGACATGGACTTCTTAGACCCTGCTTACGCTCCCGGAGTTCAAACACCAGAACCCCTAGGTGCAACACCTCTAGAGCTACTAGAAATCCTAAGCAGGGTGATTGATGGTAGTGTTCATGTTGTTGACCTTGTAGAAGTAACACCACGCTATGATCCAAGTGAAGCAACAGTGTTTCTAGGGGCTAAGGTTGCTGTAGAGGTGGCTGGCATGATACTTAAGCATATGAATGTAGAGGCAGTGTGTTGGTAGCCGGGCGGGGATTCGAACCCCGGTCACGGGGGCCAGAGCCCCGCATCCTTGGCCGCTAGACGACCCGGCTACGCATATCTAGCAGATCTACAAAGTAGTGTACCAGCTTATAAGGGTTTCCACAAAGGTAAAAGCACATTGTGAAAACTAATGCAAAGTGCTTAGCGTGATGCTAACAAGTGAGATTGTGAAACATGTTGAGAAGCTAGAGCATAAAATCTATTACTAGAACAGGGCGACACAATGTTGCGTAGAATCCAAAATGAGCACACGTAAATACACTAAAGTATTTATATCCTCTTCGCTATTTAGGCAACTGAGCCACAAATTAATAGGTTTCGCGGTGTGAGTATCTTGACGAGTGGTGTTATAGAACCTGGGGAAATGCAGTTAAAGGTTTCATTAGCTGAAGAGAGCATTATTGAGAGTATTAGAAATGCTATTGCAAAATCTGTGGAGATTATTAATGATGTGAATAATGTTCTAGAAGACCTCCTTGCATCGCGTTTTGAGTGCGCTAAGAACAGGGTTCAAAAGGCTTTAGCTACGTACGCCAACTGCAAAGAAATTATTGGAGCTACGTATCTACGTTTTGCACGAACTTCTGCAATATTGTTGCATAATCTTCACTACTTAAATCTGTTAAACTCTCTCAACTCAATGGTGCAAGGTATTCACAGAATGTTGGTGCATTTACTCCTCATAGATAAGAGCGTGGTAAGCAGTGATGAAAAGGCCGCACTAGGTATTCAGAGATTTGTAACACTTTTAACCACTTATTTGAAAACTTCCCTAGAGTTCCTCAATGCTTATCTTTCACGGTCTCCCAGGTCTGAGGAGCTTTTGAACCAGCTATCTAAGATCTCAAATGACTTAGAGGGCTACATTAGGGATCTCGCAGTCAACGGTTTCCATCTCAATTCCATAATTCCGTTAATGCTAGACATGGAGTTCTTAGCTTACTCAGCCACAAACTTATATGAGGCAACACTATGTCTGTACCTAGCCAAGAAAAGCTGACGTTTGAAGTATACGTAGTTGGCTGGAAAAGCATAGTGATGAATATTGAGAGGTCTGCACAACTCTTTAAGATGTTTATAGGTAAGCCTCTAGGCGTTTCAAAGCCTGATCCGAATACTGTGTACAGGGTTCCTCTTGTGCTCTCCATGTATGAAGCCCTTTACTTGTGTGAAAAAGGTGTTACTGAGCCTATACTTAACACTAAGAAGATTGACTGTAAANCCCTAGAAGAGTACTTTATAAACTTGATGCCAAAGTTTAAAAGGAAGTACCTGGTGTTCAAGNATCTTAGACAACGAGGTTATATAGTGAGAAGTGGTATGAAGTTTGGAACAGATTTCACAGTATACGAGCTTGGACCGGGCCTTGAACACGCTCCATATGTTGTTACAGTAGCTTCAGCATCAGACCGCCTCAAGGCTGTTGATATTGTCGGGCTTGGGAGGCTGAGCCATAGTGTTAGGAAGAGGTCTGTGCTTGCTATAGCAGATGAGGAGAGGGGTTCTGTGAACTATATAGTTTTTAAATGGATTAAGGTATAGCTTCTCTTGTAGCACGCCCCCAATCACATTGCGTTAAAACGGTGAAGTTTTTGAAAGATGATAGAAATGGACTAAAGCAACCCTTTCAACGTTTTGACAAACTTAGGTCGCATCCCCCTAGCAAAAGAGAGGAAAGGTATGGAGGTAGAGGGGGGCGACTAGAAAGAGCTGAGAGAGTGCAGAGACCTCAACCAGCTGATAGACAACAAGAGTCTATGCCCAAGCCATTAGGTACTCACTGCAACCCTACTTGCCCATTATTTAGATGCGCTAAGAAGGCCCTAATAGTAAAGCTTGTCAGTGGTAAGCCTGTTGCTTGGTGTACGTGGGTAAACGATGCGTGCATTGTTCATAAATGCCAGTACGCCTCTTGCGCCACTAGGTACCTACTGCCCGATGGGAGGTGCCTTGCTGCAGTGAAGAGTGGTGATAGGGGAGAAGACGAGTTTATGAAGGAACTCGAAAAAGCAGAAACTAAGGAGAATTTAAAGAGTTTGCTGAGCCGTAGAGGACTTCGCAAGGATCTGGGTATAGAGGAGGTCTAGACCCTCTCCATCGCTTATACAGATCGTGCCTAATACTAAGCACGTCCAGTGCCTTACCCACTATAAAATCAACTACGTCTCTAATACTCTGCGGATAGGTGTAAAACCCTATAACAGCTGGAACTATGTAAATACCAAGCCTAGCAGCTTTAAGAAGCACTGAAAGCTCCACAACACCTAGTGGGGACTCCCTCACAACTGCTACTACAGGTTTCCTCATTCTTAAACCAACAAGAGCTGCTCTGATGATGAGACTTTCGGCAATGCCGCTGACTATCATTGCCATGGTCTTTATAGTCGCAGGCGCTATTAAATAGCCGTCTAACACATTACTGCTACTACCTATGTCGGCGTCAATATCACTCTCCCTGTAGATAGCGCTGGAAAAACTCTTCAGCTTTTCAGAAAACCAGCTCCTATTTACACACTCATAATCTGCTACTGTAAGAGCTTCATCAGAAACTACCGCGTACACTTCGTGACCTAAGCCCTTCAAAACCTCGCCAAGTCTAAGAGCAATGACACATCCACTAGCCCCTGTAACGCCTAGAAAAAGCTTCATAGTGTATCAGACCTGCGCGAGCCTATCATAAAATCAACCCTTTCGAGCTTCATCATTTTTAAGTATGGCGCCGGGGGGAGGATTCGAACCTCCGACCACGGGGTTAACAGCCCCGCGCTCTACCAGCTGAGCTACCCCGGCGCTTGCTTAACAAGGTTGTCACTTAATGCAGTGTTTTTGTGAGGCTAAAAGCTTATATCACTACATGTCTTTCTTCTGTTGCAATAGTTTTCCTTAGCCTCATGTACTGCACCAATATTAGGCCGTAGAGAGGTGCTGTAAGGGGGTCTGTGTTTATTTTTACATGGATTAGTTTAGGAGTGGGAGGAGCCCTTGTTACCGAAAGCGCTTCTCGAACTATGTGCTCCTCTGCTGTAGTGTAGAACAGTGCTGCGGAATTCGTAAACCTCATGTACATGCTCATCTTGTCTACTGTGATGTGTAGATACCCGAGGTCGCTGAGCTCCTCACCTACAGTTACTAGCGAATGCGTTGTTATCACCATATTGCACTTCTCTGCTGCTGCTTCAATGGATTTACTGTACAGCTCCACAACCTCTCTGGCTATGTTAGAGAGCTTTGTCTCTCCCTCCATCCTCTTTATCCTTCTGGACTCAGCTCCAATACGCAGACCCAGCTTTATGTTTGCTAAGCTAATTGCCAGCCTATACAAACTGTCATCAAGTTCCATAGCACCCCCACTTTCTGCTACCACATAACCTGTTGCTTCGTGAAGGGGTTTTGATAGCAGTGCATAGGAGTCTATGCCTAGAAGTCTAAGTGCTTGGCGAACCCTATTGACGCATCCTTGGCTTTGAAAAGAGGAAAACAGTAATGCATACTCGACAAAGTCGCTTATGTATGGCAGTAGCGTGTTGTGAACGTAGTCTCCGCTCATAGTCATTATATTTGCCCTCCCCAGGGATATCCTCAGAATGGTTTCTAAATGTCTCGCTAAACCCTCTACAGCACCACAGTATACTATAGCTATACTACTTTTACCTGAGAGCTTGTCAGCAAGTGCTTTGACAACAGCTTCAGAAGTATTTTCACTTTTTTCTAGAAACCTTACCAGGGGTTCTAAAAGCTCTATGACTCTTCACCGTACTCCTCCTCGTGGAGGAGCTCCAGGAACACCTCCTTGTAGTATTCCTCTTTTTCTTGTTCTAACTCCTCCTTCTTCCTACCAACCCTCTTACCCTCGCTAATAACTGAAGTTGTCTTAACCCTGCCTGTAGAAGACGTTTGAGCACCTATGGTGTACTCCTTGCCCTGGGGTAGAATTTCGTACCCGCATTTGCTGCACCTCAAAGCCGTTGTACCATCATCTCTCTTTACAGGCATCATAAGACCTCTGCATTTTGGACAGAACTGCACCGCTTTTACACCAAATCTATTTCTGATGTGCTTTACAGCTCTTGCCTTTCTAGGTTTATAAGTTTATATCTGTGCTCAGAGTCTAGCGCCTTCTTCATCGCTTTGCTCTGTGGTAATACCACTCATCATCTCTGTAACTTAATTGCCCTGTACAGCTCTATAACTCTTTTGCTAAGCTCCACAACCCTCTGCTCTAGGCACTCACTACAAATCACAACATCATTGCTAAGCACTACAAGAACCCTGACCCTGCCCTTTCCACAGCTTACGTACTTCACATCTCTTACTAATCCCACTTGTGCATAGCCCTCTATATCGTATAGTGGAGAGCTCTCTTTACACACACTTGGCATAGCCCTTCACACTCAGATCTTTTCTATAGGCTCTATGCCGAGTACCTGCAACCCCATACTCAAAACCCTATTTATAGCATAAGTTAAGAGAAGCTTGGCCGCTCTCAGCCTCTCCTCTTTTTCAACAACAATAGGCTCTTCATCGTACCACGTGTTGAATTCATCAGCAACTCTAAGTAGGTATAGTGCAAGTGCTGATGGGTCCAGCTCCCTGTAGCTCTTGTGCATAACCTCTGGAAACTCTGCAACTATCTTCACGAGCCTCCACCTGCGATCTGCTGCTGCAAACGCCCTGTCCATGGTTTCAAACAGCTTCTCCCAGTTAAGCTCTACGCCTATTTCCCTAGCTTTTCTAAATATCCCCTCAGTCCTCGCATAGGTGTAGAGCAGGTAGGGAGCGGAATTCCTTTCGAAATCAAGCACCGAGGCCCATGAGAACTTCACTGGTCTTGTTGGAGACACGAAGAGTAGATAAAACTTTACTGCAGCTACCCCCATCTCCTCGGCCACAGGCTCAGAAACACTACCCCTTTTCTCTAGCTCGGCTAAAACTCTTCTCTTTGCTTCATTGAGTATTTCATCTAGTGTTATAATCCTGCCCCTTCTAGAGCTCATCTTCATACCCTCGACATTGACTATCTCATAGCTATAGTGAATGAGGTTCTCCGCCTCTCTTGAGTAGCCCATGATGTAGAGAGCCAACCTCAGCTGAGCTTGTGGAAGGGTTTGCTCTGATGCTATGACATTTATCACCTTATCTGCATTGAACTCCTTGAATTTCTTTAATGTGTAAGCAATGTCTCTAACAGTGTAAAGTGTTGTTCCATCGCTTCTCTGAAGAATTAGAGGCGGTATCTCAAGCTCCTTTGGTATGCCTAGCCTTTTCCTCAGTTCACTGCTATCCACGGAACTAAAGTCAAGGGCTAGCGCACCTTTATGTACTGCTACTTTCTTTCTCAGCACATCTAGAACTCTCTCTACATCGCCACTCCACACNAAGTCGCTTTCCCAATCCCACACCTCTATTTCTGCTCCAAATCTCTGCAGAGTTTCTTTAAAGCCCTCTATGCATACCTCAACCACTTTTCTTACAAGTTGCGCAACCTCTGCGTCACCTTTTTCATAGCCTCTCATAATTCTAGAGAGCTCTTCCTCAAAATCAATTCCCTTAAGCTTTTCCGAAATCTCGTTAAAGACGTCTGGTGCCGCTTTCCAAAGCCTTGTGGCATCCGCCATGAGCTGGTCAAGCTCTTCTTGAAGTCTCTTAGCCTCTTCCCCTGTCGCAACACTAAGCCTCTTCTTAATGCTCTGAATCTCTGCTACTGTATTTGTTGTGGCATAGACGAGTCCTACCCAGTGGTCAGGCTTTACACCGTTAGGTATCTCTACCCTCCCAAGCAGCTTAAAGCCTAGAGCCGCTATCGCAGTCTGCCTACCAACGTCGTTTATGTAGAACCTTGTCTGCACAGCGTTTCCAAAGGCTCTGAGCACCCTGGCTATAAAACTGCCAAGCGCTGCGTTTCTCGCTGCCCCTATGTGTAGGGGGTGAATGGGGTTTGCAGAGACGTACTCTACGACTATCCTCTTTGGCTTCTCCTCTCTGCAAATACCGTAGTTGCTATCACTTACAGCGTACTTTAGTACTTTTGAGGAAAACTCTTCCCTATTTAGAAAAATGTTTAGGTATATCCCCTTCAGCTCTGCTCTCGAAACAAGCTCACACTTTTTCACAGCCTCGAGCACCTGCTCTGCTAGCTTTCTATCAATGCCTGCCTTTGGCAACACTATAGAGAAGTCCCCGAACTCCTCTCTAGGAACCTCAAAGCCTTTAGCGAGATCCTCTAGTGGAACCCCAATGGCTCTGGCTATGCAGAGCCTCAGATCATTAACAGCGTTAAGGCACATAGCTAAGTCACGCCAAATTGTACTAGAGGATCTTCAAAGTCTATTGGCAGGGGCTTCCCCGTAGCCACAATTTCATCATACCTCCTCTCCAGAAAGCTTGTAAAGACTGTGCAGTTTTCAAACCTGCCATCAAGTGTGCACCTCTCACCCAGCTTCAAGAAACAGAACCTCTTTTTCCTATCATAGAAAGGACACAGCTTGTGATGAAGCTTGGCACTCCTAATCATCTTCTGAACCCAGACCTTCTTAGGATCTTTCTGCTTTTCACTACTTTGCTGAGCCTTATCTTCAGACGCCATTTTGGGCTCACCTCTAGTTCTGTAAATGAGGACTAGAGAAAAAAACATATCTACAGGAAGTACACTGCTACAGGAAATACACTAGGAAACCAGCTCGATGAGCACTGCACAGGCCCGCTTATACCCGGCCCCCACCCCAAGCTGGCGTCGGGCGATTGGGAGCGGTGGGCTACACCCCTCGGAGCATACGCTCCTTGGGGCATTCACCCCCGCCCCATCAACCCCGTCTTCTACGGGAGCCCTCCTCCCGGGCAAAGCCCGGGAACGGCCGCCTCTTTTCGGGGAGGGGTTCCCGCTTAGATGCTTTCAGCGGTTACCCCCTACGGCGTAGCTACGCGGCATACACCCTGCCGGATGACCGCTACACCAGAGGCCGCGGCGACCCGTTCCTCTCGTACTGAGGTCACCTTCCCCTCAGGCGGCCTGCACCCCCCGTGGGTAGAGTCCGACCTGTCTCACGACGGTCTAAACCCAGCTCACGTTCCCCTTTAATGGGCGGGCAGCCCCACCCTTGGGGGCTGCTGCACCCCCAGGATGGGAAGAGCCGACGTCGATGTAGCAAACCGCGGGGTCGATGTGGGCTCTCGCCCGCGACGACCCTGTTATCCTCGGGGTAACTTTTCTGTCATGCCCGGCCCCCACCAAGGGGGCACGAGCGTTCGCTAGGCCGCGGTTTCCCGGCCCGGCCCCTTACTGTCAAGAGCCGGGTCAGGCCAGCTTTTGCCCTTGCACTCTACGGCGGAGTTCTGACCCGCCTGAGCTGGCCTTTGGGCGCCCGTGTTACCTTTTTGCGGGCGTGCCGCCCCAGCCGAACCGCCCACCCGACGCTGTCCCCCGGGCACTATCCCGGGGTAATGCCCCCGGTCCCTGCTGGGCGGTGTTTCATTGGCCCCTCCAGTGGATCCGGAGACCCACCATCACAGGGTCCCGCCTACGCTATGCAACAGGAACCAGGGGCAAGCG
>Ga0065719_106595_pt1 | contig 58419 bp, 67 predicted proteins | sample GBSCel85sediment_FD_59106 | JGI IMG/M metagenome (GOLD analysis project Ga0065719, IMG submission 59106) | Hot spring sediment microbial communities from Great Boiling Spring, Nevada - Cellulolytic enrichment CS 85C v3 (version 3) | ecosystem: Environmental > Aquatic > Thermal springs > Hot... | reverse complement strand
GCCATAATTCTTTCTAAGGCATCCTCTAAATATCTGCGATTATAGAGACCTGTCAAAAAGTCTTGGGTAGCCATTTTAAAAAGCTTTTCTTCTTTTAGTTTTGCTTCAGTTATATTTTGTCCAATTAATAAATATAAGTTTTTAAAAACTTCAATTATTTGAAAATTAAACCAGTAATTTTTTATATTAAAATTTGTAATCACCAATTTTCCCTCAAAAACCTCTATATTTTTTAATTCTTCTGAAATATTTTCTATAAGATATTTAAGTTCTTCTGAATCAAAGCAAAGGTCTACATTAGTATTTTTAAAAATTATGTTTTTTTCTCCATTAAAAAGTAAAATCAAATTTTCTGTTTTTTCTGCAACAGCCTTATAAATATTTTCTCTTACAGAAATATCCTCTAAAAATTCATTTATCACTGAAGCTAAATTTTTATATTCTTTAGTAGGATAATCTAAGGAAAGTCTTGTTTTTTCTTTAATTTCAACCTCTTTGATTTCACTTAAAAGCTTTAATAGAGGTTTTAAAATATATTTATCTATTAAAAAAGACATAATTATAGCAAATATTAAAAATAAGGAGATTTGAGTGATACTTATAAAAGGGATAATAGATTTAATATAGGGGTTTTCTACAAAAAAGCTTATTTTAGCCTTTAAAGTCTCATCATTTAAAAAATTGGCCTTTTCTAAAACTATTTCATTAAAGTCTACCTTTATAAAATTTATTTCTGGCGAAGGTTTATCTGATCTAAGAATTTGAAATTCCTTTATATCAAAAAAAGTTGCTAAAGTATTTATATCTTCAGAAGTTAAAAATCTACCCATAAAAAGGTATCCTTTTGGAGGGCCTTTAAAATCAGATTTTAAAACAGGATAAACTGAGATTAGAAAAGGTTTGTTCATAAATAAAATCATTTTTTTATAATCATATAAATTTTTATTAGAAAGATTTTTTAAGATTTCTTTAATAAGATTTAGAAGCTCTTTGTTAAGATAAATTTTACCGCTCTTTTCATTAAAAAGTCCTCCAGCTTTAATTTTTCCGTTTAAGTATGTATAGAGAAGCAAATCTATTTTAAGATTTAGATAAGTTTCTGGAACAATATTAATTTTTATAAATTTTTCATAATTTTTATTTTCCATAAATATATAAGCGTCATCCCAAGCTGCCCAGTCTTTAGTTAAATTATGTAATTTAATCATTTCCTCTTGCAAATAGAGTTCTATTTTATTTAGTATCTTTTTAGAGTTTTCTTTTTCTAAAGATAGAAAACCTAATTCTAAAAACTTAAAGATAAAAAAATAGGAAATCAATAAAAAAGAAAAGATAAAAATAAAAAGCAAAAGAAAAAACCTTTTTAAGCTCATAATACTAATTTTAAATTAAAATGACAAAAATACCAAATTCTTTTATCTTGACAAAGAGTAGGATTTAAGTAATTTTTTAAAAAACTTAAATCAAAATTTTTCAAAAATGAGTAAAATTTCTATTAAATTCGTTTTTTGTACTTTAAAAGATGAACACTTAGAAAAATTAAAAGAGCATCTTGAAAATACTTATTTTTCAGAACTTGATATAGCTTACTTTCCCTTGGATATTTCTAAAGCCTATAATTTTAGAAGGAATCAATATTTAGCAGATATTATAATTGAAGAAGCAAGAAAATTAAAAAGGGATCCTAAAGAAAGATGGCTACTTGTTGTAGATGTTGACCTTTATGCTTCTGGTTTAAATTTTATCTTTGGTCAGGCAGATTTGAGATCAGGAATTGGAATAATCTCTCTAACAAGACTTAAACCGGAATTTTATGGGCAAAAACCTAATGAAAAATTATTTTTAGAAAGAATTTTAAAAGAAGCTACTCATGAATTAGGACATCTTTTTTATCTTGTTCATTGTGAAAATCCTAAATGTGTAATGGCTTTTTCTAATTCTATTTTAGATACTGATAGAAAAGAAAAAGCTTTGTGTATAGGTTGTAAAAATATATTAAGAGTTTATACAGGATTAAGGTTTCAAAAATAAAAAGCTAAAAATTTGTAAGAAATTAGATAAATTATAAAAAAATTTGCTCAAAATTAAGCTTTATTTATTAAAAAAAGTAAAATTTTGACTTTATTATTCTTGACAAAAAATTGAGTTTTTACTAAGATTTTATTAATTTGGTGAAAATAGTAAAGATTTATTACTCTTTGAAAGGGGGTAATGATGAAATTAAATAATAAAATTTTTTATAGTTTAGGGATAGTAGTATTTTTATTTATTTTTGCAAGTTTCTACATTTTTTCTGAGAATCTTACTTTTGCAAAAAGTGAAAATAGTTGTTTAAGATGTCATTCAGTAAAGAGACTTCCTAAAGTTCTTCCCAGTGGTGAAAAAATGGAACTTTATATAGATAAGGAGGGGTTTTTAAATTCTGTTCATGGGAGTCTTAGTTGTACTGATTGTCATAGTGATATAAAACCTGCTACTCATCCGAGACCTATGAAAATATCAAGTAAATTAGAATATGCTAAGAAGGTTTCTCAAAGTTGTGCTAATTGCCATCCGGAAGAGGGTTTATCACCAATTCATAAAAATATTCTTAAAGAGGGCAAAATATCTTGTGCAGAGTGTCACGGTTCTCATTATATTAAACCTATGAAAGAATTAGCCAAAGTTGCAGATAAATGTTTAAAGTGTCATTCAGTTAGGAGACTTCCTAAGGTTCTTCCCAGTGGAGAAAAGATGTATCTTTATGTAGATAAAGAAAAATTTTTAAATTCTGTGCATGCTAAAATAGGCTGTCTTTTCTGTCATAAAGATGTAGATCCTGCCACTCATCCCAGACCTGAAAAAATATCATCTAAACAGGAATATGCGAAAAAGATTTTTAAAAATTGTCTAAATTGCCATCCTTTTAATAGTTTATCTCCTATCCATAAAGGATTTCTCAAAGAAGATAGAATGGTATGTTTTGGATGTCATGGGAATCATTATGTAAAGTCAAAAGCTCAGTGGAAGAAAGAAACAGATAAATGTTTAAGATGTCATTCAGTAAAGAGGCTTCCCAAGGTTCTTCCCAGTGGAGAACAGATGGATCTTTACGTAGATAAAGAGGCATTTAAGAAAACTGTTCACGGAGACATAGGTTGTTGGGTATGTCATCAAGGAATTGATTTTTCTAATCATCCTCGTCCTATGCGGATAGAAAGTAAAAGGGCCTATGCTGAAAAGGTAACTGCTGGTTGTTTTAGATGTCATCCAAAGGATGTTCTTTCTAAACACAAAGGTCATGCAAGAGTAATAGAAGAAAAAGAAATCCTTTGTATAGAATGTCACGGGCATCACAAGAATCAACCTCTTAAAGAATGGAAAGAAAAGGCTAAATATCAAGAATATTGTATGAGCTGTCACAAATTAGATTTATTTAAAACATTACCCAGTCAAGAAAAAATTAGCCTAAAAGTAGATTTAGCTCAACTTAAAGAGTCGGTTCATAAAAACTTTGAATGTATAGCTTGTCATAAAGATTTTTCAAAAAAAGCACATCCAAGTTATAATTTTAAAACTAAAAGAGAATATTCAATAAATCTTTCTAAAAGTATTTGTCAAGCCTGTCATACCGATGAGGAACTTAAGAAAAATCCTGCACACTATGCAATTGCTAAAACAGCCTCTTGTATAGATTGTCATGGGTATCATAATGTGAAATCATTAAAAGTTCCAGTAGGAGTTCCTGAAAATAAATACTGCATGAATTGCCATTCTTTAAGTTTAACTAAAAAGATGGAAAATGGAGAGATTTTATCAGTAAAGGTAGATGAAAAACAAATTTTGGCTTCAGCTCATAAAGATTTGAAATGTTCTGATTGTCATATTGGATTCTCTACTAAAACTCATCCCATAAGAAGTTTTAAATCTATTGCTGATTATAGAAGTAAAGCTCAAGAAATATGTGCTAATTGCCATAAAAATGAAACTTTAGAATATAATAATAGTATACATGCTAAGGCAATCTTAAAAGGGAATAAAGAAGCTCCAGATTGTTTAAAATGTCATGGATATCATAATGTAGCTAAAATTACTCCTAATTTAGCACTAAGATATGAAACTTGTATAAGATGTCATGATAAAGAGGATAAAAGTTTTAGGGAAAGTATACATTATAAAGCCTATGAAGAAGGTAAAAAGGATGCTCCTGTCTGTTCAAGTTGTCACAATGCACACAAAGTATTGCCTACTAATATAGCTAAATTAAATGAAGCTTGTATTAAGTGTCATAAAGATGTGAAAAAATCTCATAATAAATGGTTATATAATCCTCCATTTAAATTAGAAAGTTTTGTTGATGTTCATTTTGCTGGAAGCACTTGCACAACTTGTCATATATCTGGTGAAAGGGCTATAGTATTAACTTTAATTACTTCTGAAAATAAACCTTTAACTTTAGAAAAAATATCTGAACTTACAAATTGGAGTATAGAAGAAATAAAATCAAAACTTGATAGTAATAAAGATAATATAATACAAAAAGAAGAACTTTATCAATTCTTAAAGAATTTTAAAGATAAAGAAAAGGTTCAACTTAAAGGAAGATTAGATGTAGTTAATGGAAATGATGCTCACAAGATACTTACTAAGCAAGGTGCTGTAAAGGATTGCGCTTTTTGTCATAATCCAGAAGCTCAATTTGTAGGAAAATTAGAAATTAATAAAGAGGGCGAAAAACCAGAAAAATTTAATTTAGAGAAAAACGCAGTGAATTCAGTTTATGCTATACCTAATATTAAAGATTTCTATGTTTTGGGATTGACTAAAATAAATATTTTGGATATACTTTTTGTAATTGCTTTAATTGCTGGAGCTGGTGTAGTTGGTGGACATATTTTCTTAAGATTAATTACTACACCAATTAGAAGAAAAAGAAGAGGAGGATAAAATGAAAAAAATTTATTTACATCCTCTTCCTGTTAGAATTTGGCATTGGATAAATGCTATTAGTTTCATAATACTTATTATTACAGGGCTTCAGATAAGATTAGGAGATAAAATGACTTTTATGTCCTTTCAAACNGCAGTAAAAATACATAGTTGGTTAGGTTTTATCTTNATTGCCAATTATCTTATTTGGTTTNNTTATTATTTTGNAACTTTGAAATTTTTTAAAATTTATTTACCTCCCTTCTGGAGACCTATTGAATTTACTAAAAGAGCCCTTCGTCAAGCTAAATATTATGGATATGGAATAATGGTAGGAGATAAGAACCCTCATCATCCAACTCCTGAAAATAAATTTAACCCTTTACAACAGGTTGCTTACTTTTTTATTATGATAATATGTATTCCTTTTCAGCTTCTTACAGGACTTGTACTCTGGGATCCTGTGAAATTTAAATTTTTAGCAAATATTTTAGGGGGAATTCAAATAGTATCCTTAATTCATGTAGGATTGTGGATTATTTTTTAGTGCTTTTATTATAGTTCATTTTTATTTAGCAACCTTAGGACATACATTTTGGGCTCATTTTATTGCTATGATTACAGGATATGAAGAAGAACCTGAAGAACATTAAAAAGAAAGATATAAAAAATCTATTAAGGAGGTGAAGGAATATGAGACTGAAGAAATTGTTGGTAGGTATCTTTAGTGGAACTTTTATATTGGGAGGAACTATTTTATTAGCTCAGCAAGTTACACCCCCTAAAGAATATTTTATAATAGTAGAAGGCGCAAAAATGGCAGGAGTTCATTTTACCCATGAAAAACATGTTACAGAATATCAAGTAGATTGCAAGGAATGTCATCATAAAGAAGAAGATCCAACTAAAGGAGTTGAAAAATGTTCAGCCTGTCATGGATTAACAGGTGGAACAGAAAAAGCTCCTAATGCACCTAAAAATATGTTAGCTTATCATAAAAATTGTATAGATTGTCATCAAAAAGTTAATGCAGAAGAAGGAAAAGCTGCACCAACTAAATGTAACGAATGTCATAAAAAATAAAATTCAGAGAGGGGGGTATAACCCCCTTCTGAATTTTTTAAAATTTAATATTCCTCTTCTGATTCTTCTACAATTTCTTCTTCGTATAAATATTCTTCTTCTAATTCTGATTTAGTTTCTTCAGTTAAAGGAAACGTGTAAGGAACTCTTATAATTTCTCTTAATTGGTCAAGTTCTAAAGGAAGATCTTCGTCCTTTTGACAGACTTCACAGGCCTTAATGTGTTTATTTATTAATTCCATCATTTTTATAGGGGAAAGGGTGAAATTTCTTACCTCTTGATACCAATCTCTAATTAAGTTTTTTTAATCTTTCACATTGCATTTTTTATCCCTCAAAATTAGTTTAAAATTTTCAAATTTGTGATATTTTATAAAATCTTATAGAAAATGCAATAATTTTAGAAAAAGTTTTTGGAAAAAATGTCTAAAATTAGAGTTTTAAGTGGAATGAGACCTACTGGTCCTTTACATCTTGGCCATCTTCACGGGGTTTTAAAAAATTGGTTAGAATTACAAGAAAAATATGATTGTTTTTATTTTATTGCTGATTGGCACGCATTAACTACTGAATATGAAAATCCTGAAAATATTTCTGAATTTTCTAAGGAATTATTTTTAGAGTGGTTATCAGTTGGTCTTTCTCCCCAAAAAAGCACTCTTTTTATTCAATCAGCAATTAAGGAGCATGCTGAACTTCATTTATTATTTAGTATGTTTGTTCCAGTCCCATGGCTTGAGAGAAACCCATCCTATAAAGAAATGCTTCAAAATATCCAAAATAAAGATTTAAATACTTATGGATTTTTAGGATATCCTGTTCTTCAAGCTGCAGATATTCTTATTTATAAAGCACAAAAAGTTCCTGTAGGTATTGATCAAGTTCCTCATTTAGAGTTAACAAGAGAGATTGCAAGAAGATTTAACTATCTCTATAAGGTAAATTATTTTCCTGAACCAGAACCTATACTTTCTGAAGTTTCAAAAATTCCAGGTATTGACGGAAGAAAAATGAGTAAAAGTTATGGAAATGCTATATTTTTAAATGATCCACCAGAAGTAGTTAGAGAAAAAGTAATGAACTATGTTACAGATACACAAAGAATTAAAAAAAGTGATCCAGGAGATCCTGAAAATCGTTGTATTGCTTTTAACTTAATAAAACTTTACTATAATGATGAAGAAATAAAAGAAATTATAAGAGATTGTAAAAATGCAGTTTTAGGATGTGTTGAGTGTAAAAAAAGAATTGGCAGAAAGAATAATATCTGAGCTTAAAAAAATTTGGGATAAAAGGTTGGAAGTAGAAAAAGAAGACTGGAAGGAAATGCTATATAAAGGAGTGGAGACAGCAAGAGAAATAGCTCATCAAACTGTAGAAGAAGTAAATATTATTATCTTCAGGAAAAAAATAATTTAAAATTATTTTGCTTTACCAATTAATTTTAAAAATTCCTCTTCATTAATTATTTTAACACCAAGCTGTAAAGCTCTTTGATATTTTAGATCCAGGATTATCTCCTACTACAACATAGTCAACGTTTTTTAGAGACTGAATCTGTTGGTTTTCCCTCCAAGCTCTCTTACTATTTCTTTTGCTTCGTCTCTGGTCATAGATTTTAAGGTTCCAGTAAAGACAAAGGTTAGCCCCTCAAGAATTTTAGGTTTTTCTTCTTTTTCTTCTTCAACAAAAGTAACCCCTGCATCAAGCATTCTTTGAATCATTTTCGCGATTTTCTTCATTTTTGAAAAATTCAACTATTGATTTAGCTACTTCATAACCTACTCCAGGGATACTTAACAAATCAGACATTGAAGCATTTATCAATTTATCAAGGCTTTTAAATTTTTCAGCAAGCATTTGTGCCATAGCCTCTCCTACATGTCTTATTCCAAGAGCATAAATAAATCTTCCCAAAGTAGTTTTTTTACTTTTTTGTATAGCCTCATAAAGATTTTTAGCTTTTTTGTAAGCAAAACCTGGAAGTTTCATAAAATCTTCCCATTTTAAATAATAAAGGTCTGCCACGTTTTGAACCAGACCTCTATCTACAAGATCTCTTGCTACTTTCTCTCCAAGTCCTTCTATATTCATAGCATTTCTACTTGCAAAATGAAGAATTTTTCTTACTGCTTGAGCATAACAATTTTTGTTAGGACATCTCCAAATAGCTTCCCCTGGTTTTTTAATAAGTTTTGTTCCACAAATGGGGCAATGAGTAGGAAATATTATTTCCTTTTCTTGGCCAGTTCTTCTTTCTTTAATAGGCATTACTATTTCTGGTATAACCTCTCCTGCTCTTTGGACAAGTACCCAATCACCTATTCTAATATCTAAATTTTTAATAAAATCTTCATTATGAAGGGTTGCTCTTTCAACAATAACTCCACCTATTTGAATAGGTTTTAATACCGCAACAGGAGTAATAGCACCTGTTCTCCCTACCTAGAAAAACAACATCCAAAAGTTGAGTAGTTACTTGGGTAGGTTGAAATTTATAAGCAAGAGCATATCTTGGTGAACGAGCCTTAGTTCCTAATTTTTCCCAGAGAGAAAGATCATTAACCTTTATTACCACTCCATCTATTTCATAAGGTAAAGTATCTCTTATTCTTTCTATATGATGATGATAGTTGATAGCTTCTTTTATATCTTTCACTAATTTTACATAAGGGTTAACTTTTAATCCCCATTTAGGAATAGTTTGTAATATTTCCCATTGAGTTTTAAATTTATATCCTTCAACCTTTCCCACTCCGTAAAAAAAGATATCAAGTTTTCTTTTTGCTGTAATTGAGGGATCAAGTTGTCTTAAAGATCCTGCTGCGGCATTACGAGGGTTGGCAAAAGGAAGTTCTCCTTTGCGGATTCTTTCTTCATTTATTCTTTTAAATTCGTCTTTATTCATATATACTTCCCCTCTTACATCAATACGAGGAGGGATATCTGGTGCATCTTCAGTAAATTTTCTTAATCTTAAAGGAACAGTAGGAATAGTTTTGATATTATTAGTAACATCTTCTCCAACATATCCATCTCCTCTTGTTGCTCCTATTGATAAACTCCCATTTTCATAAACAAGTTCTACTGCAAGACCATCTATTTTGGGCTCAACAGTATACTCTATAGGGGTTTCTTCAGGTAGTCCCAAAAATCTTTTAATTCTTTTATCAAATTCAATAACTTCTTCTTCATTCATAGCATCATCTAAAGAAAGCATTGGCTCTGCATGAGGCACCTCTTTAAATCCCTCTGCAGGTTTAAAACCAACTCTTTGGGTTGGAGAATCAGGTGTAATTAATTCTGGATACATTTCTTCTAATCTTCTTAATTCTCGCATTAGAGCATCATATTCAGCATCAGAAATAACAGGAGAATCAAGAACATAATATCTGTAATTATGATATTCAATCTCTTCTCTTAATTTTTTAACCCTTTCAATTATTTCCTGAGGAATTTCTCTTTGTTCTTTTGCTTCTTCAGGCATATAACCCTCCTTTATTTAAGTTATAAAAGTCTTTTTTTAAATTTTACTTCAAAAATGGGAACTTTAAATAAAATTTTCAAATTTAACAAAAATGTCTTGCTATTTTTCATAAAGCTTCTATAATATCTAAAATTTTTTCAAAGGAAGGTTTTTATGAGTAAGCTTTGGGATTTTCTCAGTTCAGCAAAACTTGCCATTATTTTATTTTTAATTTTAGCTTTTATTTCTATCTTCGGAACAATTATCCCACAAGGAGAACCTTCTCAATTTTATCTTATGAAATATGGCCCAACCTTAGGGAAAATTATTCTTTTTTTAAAGCTTGATGATGCATATCGTTCCTGGTGGTATGTAGGGACTTTATTTTTTTTCTTAGCAAATTTAATAGCCTGTTCTATAAAAAGATTTCCTATTAGTTGGAAACTCTATAAAAAAGATCCTTTAGAAATTAACCTAGAAAATTTACCCTATAAATACCAAATTACTTTAAAGAGTAGCCTTTCAGAGATTGAAAATTTTATCTATAACAAATTAAAATTTAAAAAAGCTGAAAAAGATTTTAATGGAAAGATTTTATTTTATAAAGATCTTAATAGATGGGCACATCTTTCTGTTTATTTGGTCCATTTTTCCATAATAATAGTAATAATAGGTGCCTTGATAGGAGCAATTTGGGGATATAGAGGAAATATGTGGATAATAGAAGGACAAACCTCTAATACAGTTTCACCATTTAAAAGCAAAGAACCTATATTTTTAGATTTTTCTATAAAACTTAATAAATTTACTATAGAATTTTATCCTGATGGAACTCCAAAAGAATATATTTCAAATGTTACCGTAATAGACGGGAATCATACAATAGATGCTCTTATAAAGGTTAATTCTCCCTTTAAATATAAAGGATTAACTTTTTATCAAGCAAATTATGATACTATTCCTGAATTTAAAATTAAAGTAAGATATAAAGGAGAAGACAGATTTTATACCCTAAGTTCTTTTTCCCCAGTTTCTATTGATGATAGATATACTATTGCTTTAAATGATTTTGGTTCTGCTCATGGATTAATTTATGCTAAAATTATCTTTTTTGATTCCGAAACTGGTCAACAAATTCCTGGTATTATAATACAAGGGTTTCCTCACTTTAATATCCCTGTAGGTAAAGATAGATTGCAGATATTTTTAGAAAATGTAGAAAAAACTACTTATGTTTCAGGTCTTCAAGTAAAAAAAGATCCTGGTATTCCTGTAGTTTATACAGGTTTTATTTTAATAATAATAGGACTATTAGGAGTTTACTTTTTNNAACCTAAAACTTTTTGGATAATTTTAATTCCAGAAAAAGATAAAATTATTTTAAATATGGGAGCCTATGCAAAAAGAGAGAGAGATACTTTAAGATTGAAACTTGAAGAAATTGGAAATCAAATTAAAAGTTTTTCATAATTTAAGAAAGATCTTGACAAACACTTAAAAAAATTTATATTTGAGGATGTTTAGTTCTATCTGGAGGTTAGAATGGCAAGACATAAAAAAAGAGAAAGAGAAAGAGAAATTGAAAGAAGAAGGAGAAGAAGAGCCAAACTTGCAAAACTTCGTGCAAAAGGGCTCTTTCCAAGACCAGAAGGTTATGATCCCAGAGTATATTCCTATGTAGCTTATGCTGTAGCAAAAGGTATAATGAGTTTAGAAGAGGCCTTAGCAAGATTAGAAAAAGCAAAAATCTCTTAAAATCAATTTTTCTTTCTCAAAAAAATCTTCTTTGATGTTTCCTATTTTAAAAGTAGAGAATTTAATTAAAAAATATGGAAAAAAAGTAGTATTAGATAAAATCTCCTTTGAATTATATCCATCAGATATTCTTGGCATAATAGGTCCTAATGGAGCAGGAAAAAGCACCTTACTTTACACTCTTTTAGGTATTGTTTCTCCAGATTCAGGAAAAATATATTACTTTGGAAAAGATTTTTCTAAAAATAGAAGCGAGATTCTTTATAAAGTAAGTTTTGCGTCCCAATATATAAGTTTACCTTATTCTCTTACAGTTGAAGAAAATTTAAAAGTTTTTGCCTATTTATATGAGATTTCAGAAGTCAATAAAAAAATAGATGAGCTTCTCAAAATTTTTAAACTTTTTGATAAAAAGAAAATTCTTACTAGAGCGCTCTCCTCAGGAGAGATGATGAGACTTAATTTAGTAAGAGCTTTTTTAAATGATCCGTCTATTTTGCTTTTAGATGAGCCAACAGCTGGTTTGGATCCGGAATATATAAAATATATAAGGGATTTGTTTAAAGAATTTTCTACAAAAAAGAAATCTTTCTATAATCCTTACCTCTCATCAATTAGGAGAATTGGAAAAAATAATTACTAAGGCACTTTTGATAAAGGAAGGAAAAACCCTTGCTTATGGAAATATTACAGAACTTTTTCAAAAATTTGGAGTTTCTTCTTTAGAAGAACTTTATTTTAAAGTGTTTGTTTAGGTTTATGAATTTAAACATATTTAGACCTAAAAGAGTTTGGGGAATAGTTCTAAGACATTTATATTTATTAAAACATAGTATAAGCAGGTGGATTGACCTTTTATATTGGCCTACAGTTGATTTATTTTTATGGGGATTTATAACACTTTATTTGCAGAGAGGTTTTTATCAAGGAGGCAAATGGATATTTCAATTTTTAGGAGCTCTCATTTTTTGGAATATTCTTATTCGTGCTCAACAAGGATTGGCAGTTGGTTTTTTAGAAGATATATGGGCAAGGAATCTCCTTCACATTTTTGTCTCTCCTTTGACAATCTTTGAATATCTCGTGGGGCTTTTTATATACAGTTTATTTAAAGCTTTTGTAGCTTCTTTATTAATGGCTTTTCTTGCTTTTTTTGTATTTAATTTCAAAGTTTTGATGCAAGGAGTAGATGTTTTTCTTTTAACAGGTTGTTTAATAATTTTTGCTTGGAGTATAGGGCTTTTAACCATGGCTTTTATTCTCTTTTTTGGGCAAGAGGCAGAAATCTTGGCTTGGGCATTAGCACTTTTATTTTTACCTTTTTCAGCAGTATTTTATCCAATAGAAGTGCTACCAGAAAATTTTCAATCTATCGCAAAGATTGTTCCTACATCTTATATTTTTGAAACTTTCAGACAAATTCTTTTAAAGGGTTATACCCCCTATATTTTTATTGTAAAAGCCTATTTTTTAGTTTTTATATATTTTCTTTTAAGTGCAGGAACATTCGTGATTGCCTTTAATTTTGCTAAAAAAACAGGAAAAATTACTAAAATAGGGGAGTAAAAGCCCTTGTTTTTTAAAATAGATTTGTTATTTTTTAAATTGCTATGAAACCTATACCTATAGAAAGGATTAGAAATTTTAGTATTATTGCTCATATTGATCACGGTAAATCTACGCTTGCAGATCGTCTACTTGAAATTACAGGAGCTGTTTCCGCAAGAGAAATGAGAGAGCAATATTTAGATCGTTTAGAGCTTGAAAGAGAAAGAGGAATCACTATAAAAGCTCAAGCAGTGAGACTTTATTATCAAAGAGAAAATGGAGAAGTTTATCAATTAAATCTCATTGATACACCAGGGCATGTAGATTTTACTTATGAAGTTTCAAGAGCACTTGCAGCTTGCGAAGGGGCTCTTCTTGTAGTTGATGCCTCACAAGGGGTAGAAGCCCAAACTCTTGCTAATGTATATTTAGCTTTAGAAAATAATTTAGAAATTATCCCTGTAATTAATAAAATAGATTTACCTCAAGCTGATATTGAAAAAACAAAAAGAGAGATTGAAGAAATTATAGGGCTTTCTACAGAAGATGCATTATTGGTAAGTGCAAAGTTTGGAATAGGTATAAAAGAGGTTTTAGAAGCAATTATTAATAAGATTCCATCTCCTAAAGGAAAAAGAGAGGCCCCCTTGAGAGCTTTAGTTTTTGATTCTTGGTATGACCCCTATTTAGGAGTAGTGGTTCTGGTAAGAGTTGTAGATGGTAAAATTTATCCAGGACAAAAAATAAAATTTCTTTCTACAGGTAAAGTTTACGAAATTACTAAAGTTGGAGTTTTTGCACCAGAAGCAGCCACTTTGGATTGTTTATTTGCAGGGGAAGTTGGCTTTATTGCTGCAGGAATAAAAGAAGTAAGGGAAGCAAAAATTGGGGATACTATTACAGAGGCTAATGCTTGTGTAGAACCCTTACCAGGATTTAAAGAGGTAAAACCTGTGGTTTTTGCAGGTATTTTCCCTGTTGATAATGATGATTTTGAAAATTTAAAAGAAGCTATAGAAAAGCTGTGGCTAAACGATCCTGCCTTTTCTTATGAAATGGAAACTTCAGCAGCCTTAGGATTTGGATTTAGATGCGGATTTCAAGGGCTTCTTCATATGGAAATTGTTCAAGAAAGATTAGAAAGAGAATTTAAATTAAATCTAATTTCTACTGCGCCTTCAGTTAAATATAAAATAAGACTTAAAAACAAAAAAGAAATAGAAATAGAAAATCCTGCTCATTGGCCTGATCCAGCTTTAATTGAAGAAGTTTTAGAACCTTATATAAGAGCAGAAATTTACACACCAAGAGAATATATAGGGTCTCTTATTAAGCTTTGTGAAGAAAAAAGAGGTATACAAAAAGAAATTAAATATTTGACCCCTGAGAGAGTAGTTCTGGTATATGAGTTACCTTTTAGTGAGATTGTTCTTGATTTTTATGATAAACTAAAAAGTTATTCAAGAGGTTATGCTTCCTTAGATTATCAATTTATTGGTTATAGAGCGGGAGACCTAGTTAAAATGGATATATTAATAAATAAGCAACCTGTTGATACTTTATCTCTAATTGTTCATAGGGATAAAGCTTATTATAGAGGAAGAGAACTTACTTCTAAATTAAAAGAAGTAATTCCGAGACAACTTTTTGAAGTAGTTATTCAAGCAGCTATAGGAAATAAAGTAATAGCCCGTGAAAGAATACCACCTTTAAGAAAAGATGTACTTGCAAAATGTTATGGTGGAGATGTAACAAGAAAGAAAAAACTTTTAGAAAAGCAAAAAGAAGGAAAGAAAAGACTTAAGGCTATAGGTCATGTAGAAATTCCTCAAGAAGCATTTTTAGCTGTTCTGAAAATATAATTCTAAAGAGGAGGTTAATCTAAATGCAAGATTCTAAAAATAAACTTTGGGATTGGACTAAGAGTTTATTAATTGCCTTAATTTTGGCTCTTTTTATAAGAGCTTTCATAGTTCAAGCCTATAAAATACCTTCTGGTTCCATGATCCCTACTCTTCTTATAGGAGATTATTTATTGGTTAATAAATTAGCTTATGGTATAAAAAATCCTATTAAAGATGATTTTATTTATTTTTGGAAACTTCCGAAAAGACAAGAAATTGTTGTATTTACTTATCCTCAAAATAAAAAACTTGATTTTATTAAAAGGGTTATAGGTCTTCCAGGAGATACCGTTCAAATTGTTAATAAAAAAGTTTATGTAAATGGTAAATTATTAAAAGAACCCTATGTTCAGTTCAGTGATCCAGAAATTTATCCTCAAGAAATAAGTCCCAGAGATAATTATGGACCTATAAAAGTGCCACCTGAACATATTTTTGTATTAGGAGATAATAGAGACCAAAGTTATGATAGTAGATTTTGGGGTTTTGTTCCTGTTAAATATCTTAAAGGAAAAGCTTTAATAATCTACTTTTCATGGGACTCTCAAGATTTTAAAATTAGATTTAATCGAATTGGTAAGTTAATTCAATAATTTTTAATAAAAATAATAAAAATATTAATTAAGTGTTTATTTTATTGACTAATTTAACATTTTTAAAATAATTATTTAAATAATATCCTATTTAAAGGAGGTCAAAAATGATAGGAATGGATTTTGTTGGATTTTTAATTTTATTAATTATTTCTGTAATAGTAACAGCAATTATTCATTTTGGTTTTAAATACTATATTATACCTGGTTGGGGATCTTTTTTATCTAAAGTTATAGTAGGCTGGATAGGAGCTTGGCTTGGAAGCCCTGTATTTGGATATTGGTTTGAAGGTTTAGCCTATAAGCAAATTTACATTATTCCTGCGGTTTTAGGAGCTATAGCAGCTAATATTTTAGTTGTAGATATATGTAAAACCTTGAAAAGTTAAATTATTTAGCAATCATAGCCCTCATTAGATCTGCTGTATTTTCTGCATGATGTGGAATACCTAAAATTAATTCAACCAATTTGAGAGTATAAAAAAGATTTAACGGATCATTTATTTTTGAAAAGATTTCTTTTTTAATTTTATTACCAAATTCTTCTGCTAAATATTGTGAGTATCTTATATTTCTTACAATTTCTTTAGCTTCATTTCTACTATTTTCGTTTCTGTACAAAAGGAAATCTGCAGAATAGATAATTAGATCTTCTAAAAATTTCAAAGACTCAATACTTTTTAATAAAAGTTCTTCTATCATTTTAAAAATTGTTTCTGGAATTTCTAAATGCTTAAAAGATAGCCAATTAAGAATTTCTTCTGCTACATCAGCAATGGCATCTTGTTCTTTTAAATATAAGAATAGTTCAAATCTCTCTACTGGAAGAATAATTCCCTTGGGAAGATGTCCTCTTATGTTTCTTTTCATTTGATCTGCTTCTTTTTCTATTTCAAAAATATGTTTAGCAATTTCTTCAAGTTTTACAAAATCTTTTTTATTATAAGCTTCTAAAGCAAGAGAAAGTCTTTCAGCACATTCAAGAACAAGATGGGCGTGATTTTTTAATAAATCAAAAACAGGAAACTCTTTTAAGACTACTTCTTTTATTTCTCTTATTTTTTCAATTTCAATTTTAGGACTTTTTCCTTCTACTGTAAAAATTACTCCTTCAGCAATATTAGTAGCAAGATCTCCAACCCTTTCTAAATTTTGAACTACTATTATATAATCAATTCCAATATCAAGAAGTTCAGGATTTCCTTTCATACAATCCTTTATCTGTTCAATGTTATCCCTTTGAAACCTATCTACTATATCATCATATTCAATTACAGAATAAGCTTTTTTAACATCTTCAGTTATAAAAGCATTTATAGCAGACTCTAACATATAAAGAGCCTCATTAGCCATTTCTATAATAGTTACTTGACACTGAGGGATAGTTTTTTTTCTTGAATTATATATATCAAGCACTCTATAGGCAATGTTTACAGATTGATCTGCTATTCTTTCTAAATTTTTTGCTATGTCTATAGCAATAATTATAAATCTTAAATCTTTTGCTACTGGTTGTTGTAAAGCAATAACTTCTAGTGCAGTTTGAGACACCATATTTTCGTAATAATCTACCTGATCATCAAATTCTATAACCTTTTTAGCTAATTCAGGATTTAATTTATCTATAGCTAAAATAGCACCATTTACCATTTCATCTACAATTTTTGCCATATCTGATAAAAGATTTTTTAGAATTTGTAATTCCTTTTCTAAAGCAATTCTTGTCATATAAAAAAACCTCCTATAAATTTTAATCTTAAACGGTTTTAATATTATAAGCTTTAAAATTTAATTTTCTAAGTTTTAAAGTAAATAAATAACCAATTTCTGGTTCAGATGCAGTTAAAAATATGTGTTTATCTCTATAAGAATTGAAAAATCTTTTCAGTTTTTTTATAGATTCATTTAATAAATTCTCTCTATTTTTTAAATCTATTAGAACCCAATTTGAGTTCAAATTTTTTATATAATCCTCAAATTCTTCTTTTGTTAGTTCTAAAGTTTTATTATCTATTTTTTCAAGTAATTCAACTCTTTTACATCTGCTACAAATTTTATCTTGAGAACTTGTGAGTTCTCCACATTTAATACATAAGCTTAAAACCTCTTCTTTATAATTTGATTTTATAAGAGGAATTAATTTTTTAGTAAAAACTGAAAGTAATTGATATTTTATTTGTCTGTTTTCATCTTCTAATTTTGTTAAAAGCTCTTTGATTTTTTTTGAAGGTGTTATATCTGCATGAGGACATTTAAAATTTTCAAAAGGTATTTCATTTAAAAGAGCATAATAAAGAATTTCTTTTTCAGGAGTAGTATATAAAGGTTTAATTTTTTTTACTTGATTTGGAAAAAGAGGAGGTAAAGAGGGTTGTAATTTTGCAATTCCTAAAAAATCTCCTTGAAAAAATAGATTTAACATAATAGAAACTGTGTCATCTAAATGATGTCCTGTTGCTATTACATTTAATTCTAACTCTTTTGCAATTTTTGAGAAAAGATACCTTTTTATAGCTCCACAAGCAGAACAAACTTTATTTTTAAAATAGGTAAAGATAAAATCATCAATTCTATACCCTTCTTTTTCTGGTAAATTATATATAAAAAGCGGTACCTCTAAGTTTTTGCAAAAATTTTTAACTAAATCTTCTAATTTATCAGAATAATATCTTATCCCTAAATTAACAAATATAGCTTGTAAATTTATATCTGGATAAAGTTTTTTTAATACAAAAAGTAGGGTAGAACTATCTTTTCCACCTGAGAGAAAAACTCCTACTTTGTCTTGTGGTTTTATCATTTTGTATTTTTCTATGGTTTTCTTAATTTTGTTTTCAAAGAAATTGTTATAACAGTTTTTGCAAGCCTTTATCTTTTGAGAAGGAATTTCTATTAAAGCCTTTTCTTTTTTGCAAATTTTACACAAAAAAGGATAATCCTTAATTATTAATTTGAGCTCTTCTTTACAATTATAATGTTTCATGGTTTTTATTTTAACCTAAATATTTTATTGTGAAAAGAAGAATTTTATTATATTTTACTTGTTTTTATTGTAATTTAAGGGTAAAATAAAACCAATTTACAATGGATAAAAAATTTTTAAAAAAGTTAATTTTCTGTATAAGTTTTGTCATTATAATTTATGGATGTGCAACCAAACCAGGTCCTAATTTAGCCTCTAAAGCTGCTTTAATTCATCCTAAGCAAACTACAAAAGCAGAAGTTTTGCAATTTTTGGGTCCTCCAGTACAAATATTTACTTTTCCTGATGGAAAAGAAGAATGGTATTATTATTATAGAGTTAGAAATTTTTGGGAAAAAGTTCCAGTAGTTAAAGAATATAAAGGTGAAGATTATACAGAAGTTTTAAAAATAACTATAAAAGGAGAAGAGGTAATAGATTGTACTTATTATACCATTACTTCTCCTAAAAAGAAAAAATAGGGAATAATATGAAGCCTTCAGAAACCGAAAAAGATTTATATAGAATTGCAAGAGAAAAAATGGTAGAAACTCAGATTAAAGCTCGTGGTATAAAAGATGAACGGGTTTTAGAGGCTATGCTTAAAGTACCTCGGCATTTATTTGTAGATGAGGCATTGAGAGATCAAGCTTATGGAGATTTTCCGCTACCTATAGGTGAAGGNCAAACTATCTCACAACCTTACATAGTAGCTGTTATGACAGAAGCTTTAGAATTAAAGGGAAATGAAAGGGTTTTAGAAGTGGGTACAGGATCAGGATATCAAACTGCTATTTTAGCTGAATTGGCATTTTGGGTTTATACCATAGAAAAATACTCTACTTTACTTGAAAAAGCAAAAAAGATACTTTTAAATCTTGGTTATAAAAATATTTCTTTTAAATTAGGAGATGGAAGCTTAGGATGGAAGGAAGTAGCACCTTTTGATGCAATAATTGTTACTGCAGCTGCTCCTCAAATCCCTCCACCTCTTATAGAACAATTGATAGAAGGAGGGAGAATAGTAATTCCTGTAGGGGATGTTTATTCTCAAGTATTAATAAAAGGAATAAAAAAGGGAGGGAAACTATATACAGAAACTTTAGAACCTGTTAGATTCGTAAAATTAGTAGGTGCTTATGGATTTAAAGAATAAAAGAATAGGGATTATAGGATCTGGGATAGCAGATAAAGAAATTTATGAATTAGCTTATAAAGTGGGGAAATTACTTGCAGAAAAAGGAGCAATTATTTATACAGGAGGACTGGGAGGAGTCATGGAGGCTGCTTCAAAGGGTGCCTTTGAAGCAGGAGGAATAACAGTTGGAATTTTACCTGGTCATAAAGCTGAAGACGCTAATCCCTATGTAAAAATTCTTGTTTTAACTGATATGGGACATGCAAGAAATGTAATTTTGATAAGATCTGTAGAAATGGTAGTTGCAATCGCAGGAGGATATGGCACCTTATCTGAAATTGCCTTAGCTTTAAAGATGTGGAAACCTGTTATAGGACTTAAGACCTGGGAAAATATTCCGGGTGTTCATTATGTTAATTCTGCTGAAGAAGTTTTATCTAAAATTTTAGAATTTTTAAGTTGAGAAACAAAAGAGAATAATTTTCTCAATTCTTTTTTTGAAAGAGGTCTTATTTCTCCTGGTTTTAAATTTCCTAAAGAGAGAGGTCCAAATTTAACCCTCACTAATCTATATACTTTTCCTCCTAAATAATTTATTATTTTTCTTACCTCTCTTTTTATTCCCTCTTTAACTGTGATTTGGTAAATCCATTTATCTTCATTTGCTCTTAAAAGATCAAAACTTAGAGGTTTAATTAATTTGTTTTCTATTATAACTCCAGATTTAATTAATTTTTCAATTTTTTCTTCCTCAAGTTTAGGAGATACCCAAACTTTATAAACCCTTTTTACTTCATAACGAGGGTGTAAAAGAAGATTAGCAAGTTCACCATCATTTGTAAGCAAAATCAATCCTTCACTATGTTTATCAAGTCTTCCTACAGGGAATACTCTAAAGGGTAATTTATCCAAAAAAGGTTTAATGGTTTCATTATGATGGGGATCATATAAAGAAGTAAGAATACCTTTAGGTTTATAAAAAAGATAATAAACCTTTGGAGGAGGTGTAATAAGTTTGCCCTCTACAAATACTTTATCCTCTTCTGGATCAACTTTATAACTTAAATCTTTTACAATTTTACCATTTATAGAAACTTTTCCTGATAATATAAGATTTTCAGCTTTTCTGCGAGAAGCTACTCCACAAAAAGACAAAAATTTATTTAATCTCATAAAATTATTTCTTCTTTTCTTCTTCAGGTTCTATATGAATAGTTACTGAAAGTTCAGGGAATTTTTCTATAATCTTCTTTTCAAGTTCATCACATAAATTGTGAGCTTCTCTTACAGGCATGTCTCCTGAAACTGTAAGATGAAATTCTACAAATCCTTTCCTTCCAGCTCTTCTTGTTTTAAAATCGTGGATATCATGTATAATATAAGTTCCGTAAGATGAATTTTTTATGGTATTTTCTATAATCCTTTGAATGGAATCTATTTTTTCTTTGGGTAAACTTATATCAAGTAAAGCAGTGATTGAATTTTTAATGATTCTATATCCCAAATAAAGGATATTAATACCTATTATCAATCCAATTATAGAATCTAATACCAAAAGTTTAGAAAAATGAGCGATATAAACTCCTATTATTACTCCTGCCGTAGTTAAAACATCTGTAAAAAGATGGGAAGCATGAGAGATTAAAATAGGAGAATTTTCAATTTTACCCTGTCTATGTATGTAATAGGAAAGAAATGAATTTAAAACTATAGTAATCAAAATTAAAAAAACACCTATGTTTAAATTTATAAAGGGTTTAGGATATAAAAATTGTTGATAAACTTTCCATAATATAGAAATTGAAGCAAATAAAATAAAAAAAGCTTCAATTATAGATATAAAATACTCTAACTTTGTGTAACCATATGGATATTTTTCATCTGGTGGTTTTAAAGCAATCTTACTTCCCAAAAATGCTATGAAGGCAGAAATAATATTAATTATTGATTCCATAGCATCAGAATAGATAGCTACAGATTTAGTTATAAAAAAAGCAGTTAGTTTAAATACAAAAATTAGGATACTTACAAAGAAACTTAAAAGAGTTAACCTTATAGCTTTCGATTTAAAAGTAGAAATATTACTATTCATTTAACTATTAACTACCCCTTTAGATTTGCAAAATATTTGGTTTTTTTTCACAGTTGCCTGGATGTTTTTAATAAAACTTAAGAAATTTTTTTCTTGTATGAAGATCAAGCCTGATTGTTGTTTCTCCAGCACAATTAGGTTCTAAAGGAGCAAGTAGTTCTTTTAGGGCTATATTAAACATTAAGTTTATATGGCGGAGGAGGCGGGATTCGAACCCGCGGTACGGGTTTTAGCCCGTACATGCGATTTCCAGTCGCACCCCTTCGTCCACTCGGGCACTCCTCCAATTTAGTACTTTTTACTAATTTTAAGACCTGATTTTAATTTTGCAATACTAAGAAGTTATCTATTTTAAATAGCTCTTGAGCAAATTTAAAATTTTTTCTGTAGCTCCAGTTTTTTGCTTTAAAATCTGATAAGCTTTTTCGCCTAATTCAATTCTTCTATCAGGATTTTTGAGCAAATCTTCCAATAAATCTTTTAATTCTTCTTTTTCTGTCTGTAAACAAGCACCCCTTTCTAAAAACTCTTCTATAAAAGGGAAATTTTCCATAGAGGGTCCAAAAATTACAGGTTTTTTCCAATAAATAGCTTCTAAAGGATTTTGCCCTCCATGAGGAATAAAACTTCCCCCAATAATAGCAATATCAGCTATTCTATAAAGGGACCCTAAAATTCCCATCTGATCTACTAAAATAATAATTTTAAAATAGCTTCTCATATCTAAAGGTAATTCGCTTAATTTGTAAAAACCTATTTCATTTTTTTCACCAATCATAGAATTTATAATCCTTTCTACTTCTTTATATCTTTCTGGATGTCTTGGGACAATGAAAAGAGAAGAAGGAATAGGAATTTTTAAAAATGTTTCAGTAATTAATTTTTCTTCTGGAAAGTGGGTACTTCCAGCTACAATAATAGGACGAGGAACTAAATTTTCCCATAAAAAGGAAATGTAAGGTATTTCTATATCAAATTTAGTATTTCCAGTAACTACAATTTTGTCTTCAGGAGCTCCTAAATCTTTAAACCTATTTTTATATTTTTCATCTTGAACAGCTATTAAAGAAAAACTGCTTAAAATTGGCTTCAAGAAAAACTTTATTTTTTTATATCTTCTGAAGGATTTATCACTAATTCTTGCATTTATTAAAAATACAGGTATTTTTTTTGAAGAGATTAAAATCAAATTAGGCCAGATTTCAGTTTCTGCAATAAGTAAAGCAGATGGATTAAAAGTTCTTAAAGTCCTTTTTATAGCAAAAGGGCAATCTAAGGGAAGATAAATGATTTTAACTGGAAGATCTTTAAATCTTTGAGAAGCAACTTGATTTCCAGTATCAGTAATAGTACTAAGAAGGATATCATATTCCTTAGCCAAACTTTTTATTAAACTTGAGATAGCAATCACTTCTCCTACAGAAACAGCATGTACCCAAATAACCTTTCTTTGCGAAATAAAATCTGTTTTAGTAAAAAGAGCTAATTTTTCTTTAAGCCATTTTTTTCTTAATTGAGAAGGTCTTTTAAAAAATTCCTTAGGTAAAAAAATTCCGCTAACTAAGTAATATAAAAAGGTAGTAAAGTTGAAAAATCATTTTAATTTTCCTATTAGTGCAATTTGAAAGCTTCTTTTTTCTCTATGATATCTTTGAGACCAATATTTATCTTTTAAACAATAGGTACAATCTTTTGAAATCCAAATATTACTTTCAGGAATAGAACATTCTAAAGCTTGATAATAATTTAAATTTTCCAAATCAAGGAAAATTTTTTTGTTTTTAAAGAAAATGAACCTTTCTGGATTTTCAAAATTTTTTCTTATCATTTCAATTACCTCATTCCCTACTTCATAACAACAAACCTTAATATGAGGTCCCATAGCAATTAAAATATTTTCAGATTTAATACCTAAGTCTATAATTTTTTGTAAAAATTTAGATAAAATTTTATTTATAGATCCTCTCCATCCTGCATGCACAGAAGCTACAAAATCAGCGTGTTTGCTGGTTATTAAAATAGGGACACAATCTGCAGTTTTTATACCTAAAAAAATATTTTTATCAAATGTATATACAGCATCTCCTTCAATTTCAAAAAGGGATAAAGAAGCTTTAGAAAATAAATTTTCTTCTAATTTGATTATCTGGGTGCTATGGATTTGTTTAGGAAAAAAAAGTTTAAATGAATTTAAGGCATTTAAGGAATTGAAATTAAAAGGGTAGGGCAATTTTTGGGAAAAAACACCAAAAACAGAAATATCTTTAAAAATTGGTGGAAATATAAATTCAGTGTTGAGTAAATTTTTAAAAATACATAATAAATCCTTCATAATTTTAGCTTATAGATTTTAAAAATTCAGTTAAAATATCTTTAAGTTTTGCTAAGGCTTTACCTCTGTGACTTAGTTTATTTTTTTCTTCAATTGGGAGTTCAGCTGCGGTTTTATTATAATTGTATTCAGGAACTAAAAATACAGGATCATACCCAAATCCGTAAGAACCCCTCGGTTCAAATCCTATAAGTCCTTCCCAAATGCCTTCACTTTTTATATATTTTCCACTTGGATGATAAACTACTATAACACAAACAAATCGAGCTTTTCTTTTTTCAAGAGGTACATTTTTGAGAAGTTCTAAAAGTTTTTTATTATTGTCTTCATCAGAAGCATTTTCTCCTGCAAATCGAGAGGAATAAATTCCTGGTGCTCCATTTAGGATATCTACCTCTAATCCAGAATCATCTGCTAAGGATAAAAGTCCAGTTTTTTCTGCATAATATTTGGCTTTGAGATAGGCATTTTCAAAAAAGGTATTGCCAGTTTCTTGAGGAGGAGTTATATCAGAAAAATCTTTAAGAGTTTTTATTTCTAAATCGAAATTCTTTAAAGCTTCACTTATTTCTTTAGCTTTTCCCATATTAGAAGTTGCTAAAAGTAATATTTGTTTTTTCATTCTTTTAGTACCTCTTTTTGTTTTTTAATTAATTCAGAAATGCCCTTAAAAGCAAGATCTTTCATAATTGTAATTTCTTCCCAAGAGAAGGGTGCTTTTTCAGCTGTTGCTTGTATTTCAATAATTTTACCTGACTGAGTCATAAAAAAATTAGCATCTACCTCTGCAATTAGGTCCTCTTCAAAATTAAGATCGAGATAATACTGGTCACCTATCTTACCTACACTTACTCCTGCTAAATAATCCAAAATTGGATCCTCTTTAATAATTTCTCTTTCTAAAAGTCTTTTTACAGCAAGTTTTAAAGCTACAAAAGCTCCTGTCACAGAGGCACTTCTTGTTCCTCCATCTGCATTTAAAACTTCACAATCTACCCATAAGGTTCTTTCTCCCAATTTAGTTAAATCTACTACTCCTCTTAAAACCCTTCCTATAATTCTTTGAATCTCCATAGATCTTCCTTTTCTTCCCATTGTTTCTCGAGGTGTCCTTTCTATAGTTGCACCAGGAATAAAAGCATATTCAGCAGTAATCCAACCTGTTCCAGTTCCTTTTAAAAAGGGCGGGACCTTTTCATCTAAAGTTACAGTACATAAAACTTTAGTATTTCCAAAATCAACAAGTACTGAACTTAAAGGATTTTTTAAAAAATCAATTATAAAATTTACAGGTCTTAATTCATCAAGTTTTCTTCCATCAATTCTCATTTAACCTCCTCATTTAATTGTTTTTACCATAACAAAGTTTTAAAGCAACTTTATCAAGAAGAAGCTTTACTTCGAAAGAAGAGGTCACATTTTTTTCTAAAATTTCTTCCCAGATTCTTTCTCCCTCCATACAAAAATAGAAAGTTACTAAATCTTTTACTTCATTTATTACTTTTTTAAAAGAAATATAAAGTTTTTTTCTTAAGTCTATGAAATAACGTTTTTTATCATCTAAACCTTCTATAAATTCTTGTGAATAAATTTTGGTTTTGGGAAACCTTTTTTCTGCTATAATTTTTAATTCTTTAGGATATCTTAAAGTTCCAAGACTTATCCAAGCTATTTTTTCAGGAGGAATGGTATTTAAAATTTTTTCTAAAACTTTAGGATATTCTTTTTCTGCGTCTTCGTAAAAAATAATAGGATCAAAATGAAAAGCTACTGTAAATCCAAAATTGATAGCTTTTTTAGCACTTTCAAGTCTTTTTTCTAAGGGTGCTGTGCCTTTTTCTTCCTCTTTTATAATTTTTTCTGTATTTACAGACCAAGCAAAGATAATCCTTGGATCTGGTTTAAATTTAGAAAAATAATTTTCTGAAATAGCTACTTTAGTTTTTAGTTCAAGTACAGCCAAAGGATCTTTTTCTTCCCAAAAGTTTATCAAAATTTCAGAGACATTACTAATAGATTCTAAAGCCATGCTGTCAGCAAATTCCCCTGTTCCAATTCTTAAGACTTTTTTTTGTTTTTTATGTTCATCTAAAATTTTTTCCAATTCTGACAATCCAATTTCTATTAAATTTGCCCAAATTTTGAGTCCAGGTCTATTTAGATAAGTCTGTAATATACAATAACTGCAATCTAAGGGACAACCCTCTCCAAAATGAAAAATCTTGTATCCACAACAAAAATAAATTTTTGTTCCAGGGCAATTTTTGAAGAAATTGCCCTTATAGTTAATCAGAAAAAGTCTTTTTTTACCTAAGGAGACAAGTTCATAAAGGGGTTTTTCTTCCCATTTAAAATTTTCGTAAGAAGTTATTATTTTTTGCAGAATAATTTTTTAAGAATATTTTTAGTTAATTGAAAAAGAAAGGGCTGATTCTTCAATAAAAATTTCCATTAATTGAGTAAACTCTATAGATAGTTTTGAATTAAAATTTCTGCAATTTGAACTGCATTAGTTGCAGCACCCTTTCTAAGGTTATCAGCAACCACCCAAAGATTAAGTCCATTTTCTATAGAAAAATCCTCTCTTATTCTTCCTACAAAAACTTCATCTCTTCCAGCGACTTCAATTTGAAGAGGATAAAGTTTTTCGTTAGGGTTATCAAGCACTATTACTCCTGGAGCTTTTTCAAGGAGTTCTTTTGCTTTTTCTACAGTAATTTTTCTTTCTGTTTCTATATTTATAGATTCAGCATGTCCATAAAAAACTGGGACCCTTACAGTTGTTGCAGTTACTTTTATATTAGGATCTTCCATAATTTTTTTAGTTTCTTCAATCATTTTCATTTCTTCTTTAGTATATCCATTAGGAAGAAATACATCTATATGGGGAACACAATTAAAGGCTATAATTTGAGGAATATATTTAGGAGGTGGCATAGGAGTTCCTTCACACCAAGCTTTCACTTGGGCTTCTAATTCATTTATAGCTTTTTGCCCTGCTCCTGAAACTGACTGATAAGTACTAACTACAATTCTCTTAATTTTTCCATAATCATGTAAAGGCTTTAAAGCAACTACCATTTGAATAGTGGAACAATTTGGATTGGCGATAATTCCTTTATTTTTGTATCCTGCTACTGCATGAGGATTTACTTCTGGAACCACTAAAGGAACTTCTGGATCCATTCTCCAAGCACTTGAATTGTCAATAACTACAACACCATCCTTTGCAAAAAGTGGGGCATAATCTAAACTTCTTTGAGCACCTGCAGAAAATAAAGCTATATCTAAACCTTTAAAACTTTTAGTTTCTTCTAATACTTCTACTTCAATTTCTTCTCCTTTAAAAGGGAGTTTTAATCCTTTCGATTTAGGAGAAGCAAAAAGTCTTAAATTTTTTACAGGAAAATTTCTTTCTTCTAAAACAGTAAGCATCATTCTACCAACTGCTCCTGTTGCTCCCACTATAGCTACATTATATTCTTTCACTTTTAGCCCCCTATAATTAAATTACTAAATTCTAAAAGCTATCATATAACTCAAAGATTTCAAGATTTTTTAGATTAAGTATTAAATAACATAAAACCACTCACAATCAATATAAAAAATCTTATTTATTTTTATAGTCTTTACAAAATTAATAATCATGTTAATTTAATATTCAAACCTTAAAATTATAAAATCAAAATAAGTAGCACTAAAGGAGGATATTTAAATGGAAAAGTTAGCACGTTTCGGAATTTCTATCCCTGAAGAATTATTAAAAGCTTTTGATGAATACATAGAAAGAAAACACTATGCTAATCGTTCAGAGGCAATTAGAGATTTGATAAGACAGAAATTAGTAGAAGAGGAATGGAGAGAATCAAAAGAAGAAGTTGTAGGTGTAATAACATATTTATATGATCATCATAAANNAGAACTTACTGATAAATTAATTGAAATACAGCATGATTACTATGATAAAATTATTACTACCCAACACATTCATGTAGATCATGATAGATGCTTAGAGGCAATCTTAGTAAGAGGAAAGGCAAACGAGATAAAGGATCTTGCAGATAAAATTCAAGCACAAAAGGGAGTTCTTCATCTTAATTTAGCCCTAACTACTCTTGGGAAAAGTTTACCCTCTTAAAAAACTTAATTTATTAGTTCAAAATTGATGTAAAATCTTTTTAAATCAACCTCTTTAACTTTAACCTTGACTTTTTGTCCTAATTGAAAGGTTTTGCCTGTATTTTTTCCTACAAGAGCTATTCCCTTTTCATCAAGAACATAATAATCATCTTTTATATCAATTAATCTTACTACTCCGCTTACTAAATATTCTTCTAAATCTACAAAAAAGCCAAAAGCAGTAATTCCTGTAATAATTCCGTGAAAGACTTCCCCTATTTTATCTTTCATAAAGAAAGCTTGAAATCTTTTCAATATATCTCTTTCAGCCTCTTCGGCTATTCTTTCTCTTTCAGATAAAAATTTACCCATTACTTCTAATTCTTCCTCTTTATAAGGAGGCTTTTTATTCCTTAAAGCCCTTTTAAGGGTTCTATGAACTACAAGATCGGGATATCTTCTTATAGGGGAAGTAAAATGACAATAACAAGTAGAAGCAAGACCAAAATGTCCTACATTTTCCGGAGAATACCTTGCCTGTTTAAGAGATCTTAAAAGAAGGAAATTAAACAAATAAGCGTAAGGTTTTCCGCTGAATTTTGTAATAAGTTCCTGGAAAAAATGAGGAGTTAGCTCTTCTGGATGATTAATATCTATTCCATAGGCTAAAAATATCTCTGAAAGTTGTTTAAATTTATTTGGATCCGGCTTTTCATGAATTCTATAAAGAAAAGGATATCCTCTTTTAGTTAAATACTCCGCCACAGCTTCATTAGCAGCTATCATAAAATCTTCTATAAGCATATGGGCTAAATTTCTTTCTCTTTTTACGATATTTTCCACTTCCCCCTTTATATTTATAATTATTTCTGGTTCTGGAAGATCGAAATCAAGACTCCCTCTTTTAAGTCTTTTTTCTCTTAAAATAAGGGCAAGTTCAGCTGCAACTTCTAACATGGGATATAAGGTTTCGTATTTTTGAATAACCTTCTTATTTTTATCAACTATCATTTCTTTTACTTCTGTATAAGTTAAACGGGCATGGGATTTTATAACGGCTTCATAAAAGTTTTGTTTAATAATCTCTCCATCCTTGGTAAAATCTATTTCTACTACCATAGCAAGACGTTCAACCTTGGGATTTAAACTACAAAGGTGATTAGAAAGCTTTTCTGGAAACATAGGGACAACCATATTGGGGAAATAAACACTGGTTCCTCTTGAATAGGCTTCTCTATCTAAAAAAGTATTTTTCAAAACATAATGAGCTACATCAGCTATAGCTACCCATAGTTTATAACCATTTTTAGTTCTTTTTACACATACTGCATCATCAAAATCTCTGGCATTTTCACCATCAATGGTAACTAAAGGAATTTTTGTAAGGTCTACCCTTCCTTTTTTATTTTCAGGACTAACTTCATCTGGTATTCTTATGAGTTCTTTTTGAACTTTTGAACTCCATTGATGGGGGAGGTCATAAGCATAAATTACAGCCCAAGCATGGGTTTCTAATTCTTTAGGATCTCCGAGATCTCTAATTATTTCTCCAACAGGAAGTCCGAACTCTGAAGTATTTTGAATAATTTTTGTAACCACTAAGTGATTTTTTTTAGCTTCATGAAGGCGTTTTTTAGGAATGAAAATTTCAAAAGGAAACCTTGGATCCTCTGGTTCAACAAAAAAATGTTTACCCCTCTTAACTAAGTATCCAACAATGTTTTTTCTTTTCCTTTCTACAACCTTGACAATACTTCCTTCAGGTCCTTTAGAAGTGATTTTCTCAACCCTTGCAAGGACTATATCACCGTTTAAGGCGTTTTTAATTTTTCTTGGAGGAATAAAAATAGTTTTTCCATCTTCAGTTTCTACAAATCCAAAACCATCAGGATGCANCCTTAGTTTTCCTTGATAAATAGGAAATTTCTCTGAAAGGCCATATTTTCTTCTTTTTAATTGAATTATTTTTCCGCTTTCAAGTAATTTTTTAACAGCTCTTCTTATCTCTTTTCTTTTCTCAGGAGGAACATGTAAATGATGATAAATATCTCTTAGAAAAAGAAAATCTTTTTGTTTTTTAAAGAGAGAAAGAATTTCTTCTTCTAAATTATGGAGGGACTTTTTTTTCTTTTTTGAGGGCATGAAAAATTATAAACCAATTAACCTATTTAAGATTTAAGTATTGAATAGCCTTTTCCAAATCTTCATCAGGAACAGTTGCATGGAGTCCAGATTTAGGGCCTTTTCTTATTAAAAAATCTAAGTTCTTCTGCAGAAGTAATGTTTTTTTCTTTTACCATATTTTCAAGACTTTTAGAACCTTTGTGACATTTTAAACATTTAAAATCCCTTAGTTTTTCTTCTGCTGGATTTGAAGAGGCATTTTTACTATATCCATTAAAAATTACTAAACCACCTATAAGGAATATCACAAAAATTATGCCCATACTAAACCTTTCTAATTTGTTTTTCATTGTTTAATTAAACTTACTTGTTAAAAAATTTTTGTCAAGATAAAATATTTAGGATATCTTTAAGATTTTTTATAAAAGCTTCATTTTCTTCTGGTAAGCCTATAGAAATCCTTAAAGCTTTAGGAAATCCATAAGCCTTTAAAGGTCTTAATAAAAAGCCTTTCTTTAGAAGTTGCTCATATAAAAATTCTACTTTTTCTCCAAAATCAACCATAATAAAATTAGCCTGAGAGGGATAAACTTTAAATCCAAGATTTTTTAATTCATTTGTTAAATATTTTCTCCCTTCTTTTACTAAATTAATGCTTTTTTCTATATATTCTTTATCTTCAAGGACTGCTAAACCAGCTTTATAAGCTAAAATATTTATGTTAAAAGGTTGTCTCACTAAATCAAGTACTTTAGAAAGTTCTAAAAAGGTTATTCCATATCCCAGTCTTAACCCAGCAAGACCAAAAGCTTTAGAAAAAGTTCTAAGAATTAAAACTTTATAGCCCTTCTTTAAAAATTCTATTCCTAAAGGGATAGAAGGGTCTTCTATAAAATCTCCATAAGCTTCATCTATTACTATTAATACATGAGGAGGAATTTTTTCTAAAAATTCTTCCCAAGATTCTCTATTTACAACACTTCCAGAGGGATTATGAGGATGATCTAAAAATATAATTTTTGTTTTTTTTGTTAATACTTTTTAAAATTTTATTAAAATTATGTGTTAATTTTTTGGTTAAGGGTATAGTTTTTATCTTAACTCCGTATATTTGGGCAAATTTTTCATACATTAAGAAGCTTGGTTTACTTATAATAATTTCTTCATCAGAGTCTATAAGGGCTTTAAAAAGAAAATCAATTATTTCATTTGATCCATTTCCTAATATAATTTGTTCAGGCAAAACATCCCATTTTTTAGCTAAAGCTGATTTAAGTTCTTTATAGCTCGCTTCAGGATAGTAATTAATCTGAGAAAGGGAATCTCTAAGTACATTTAATACTTTAGGAGAAGGACCCAATGGATTTTCATTAGAATTCATTTTATATATTTTTCCTGAAATTGATAATTCTTTTTTAATTTCCTCTATAGTTTTTCCAGGAGGGTAAGGTTTAAGAGATTTTAAATGAGGTTTAACAGACATTTTTTATATTTAAAATCCCAATTTTGCAAGTTCTAAAGTTTTATCAATCTGAGATTGTAAAGCAGGTGGTATTCCTTCTATTTTAATAGTTAAAAATCCTTTTACAATAAGAGAAATTGCTTCCTCTTCACTTAACCCTCTTGCCATAAGATATTCTACTTCCTCTTGAGCTATTTTACCTACTGCAGCTTCATGAGTTAATTCTACATCATAAAAAAAGCTATCTAATTCAGGTATAGCTCTCATAATTCCTTTATCAGATAACATAAGTCCTTGACATTCGAGGTGTCCTTTTACTTTTGGAGCCTTAGCTATAATTTTACCTCGAGCAATATTTTCACCTCCATAGACTACATTACGAGAAATTATCTCTGTTCTTGAATTTTTTGCTTCTAAATGGACTTCTCCACCTATATCTACATAAGAATCAGGATGATTTGCAATTATGGAAATAAAAGAAGCCTTTGCATCCTTTCCTATTAAACGACAAACAGGAGCTGTTTGAATATTTTTTTACTGGAAAAAGACTAACGTAAGTAGAAACAAAAGTTCCTCCCTCTTCTACTATAATACCTGGTTCTTGGTCTTACACTTGTTTTTTCTCCCCACATATGAATCATAGTAAAAGTTAATTTGCCTCCCTTTTTAACATAAAACTCAGATATACCTATATGAAGCGCTGAACCTATATGAGGATGAACCGAACAAGAAGTAATTAAATTAAGTTCTGCTCCCTCTTCTACAATTACGATATTATGAACTTTTTGAGCTATGTTTTCAGTTCTTATATAGAGACAGGTTTGAACGGGATATACTAATTTATAATTAGGGAAAACTCTTATAAAATATCCATCATCTAAATCTTCTGCTACAGCTTTTGTAAACTGATCTTTTTCAGGAGAAACAGCCTTCCAGTAATAGTCTTTAATCCATTCATATTTTTTTAAAGCTTCGGTGATTGGTAAAATCTCCAATCCTTCTACTTTTTTCCGACAAAGAAGTGGTACTGCATCTATTTGAACATATTCTCCTTCCCTTTTTAATTCCTCATCTAAACCAAGAAGTTTAAGACGCTCTTTCTCTTCTTTATCAAGTTCAGCAAGATCTTTTGGCTTGGGTGCTTCTTTAGCTGACTTAAATTCTTTTAAATCTATAGTCTTTTCTTCCATAAATCCTCCAAAAGATTTAAATCATTTTAATTCTTTTCAAACATTTTTTACATTCTTCATATCCATATTTTTGGATACCTTCAAATATTTCTACGGGATTCCCTTGGCAATAAATTTCTCCATCCATAATTACATATCCAAGATCAGCAGCTACATATTGAAGAATAAATCCTGTATGAGTAATTATTAAACCACTTTTATTTCTTGGTTTATGAGGGATATCCTTTTGTAAAAGTCTTTTAATCATATTTCCGATTAATTGGATATTCTCTACATCAACCCCTGATTCTGGTTCATCAAGCAAGACTAAGTCAGGATCTTGTATTAAAAGTTGAAGAAGTTCGCTTTTTTTAAGCTCTCCTCCAGAAAAACCTTTGTTTACCTCTCTATCAAGAAAGTTTTCAAATTGAAAAGTTCGTGCTAATTCCTCAATCTTTACACTATTTTCTTTAGCACAAAGTTTTAAAATATCCCTTAGTTTTACTCCTTTTAAAGTAGGAGGTCTTTGAAACATTATCCCAATACCTCTTTTTGCTCTTTCATAAGGAGGAAGATTTGTTATATCTTCACCTTTAAAATAAATTTTTCCATGTTTGATTTTATAAGTACGAAAACCCATAATAGTCATAAGAAGAGAAGTTTTACCTGAACCGTTTCTTCCGAATATTACATGAGTTTGTCCTACAGGAAGTGTCAAATTTATCCCTTTGAGAACCTCCTTACCTTCTACTTCTACCCAGAGGTCTTTTATTTCTAAAAGTATTTCCATTTTTGAACTCCTTATTTAAGCTAAATTTAAATTTATTATAATACACTTTTAAAAAATTTTTACTATAATGCTAAACAATTTTTTAAAAATTTTTTTGAGAGATTGCTCTATAATATTTACTAAAAGCAAAAGTATTCTATCAATTTTTACAGAATAGGTTATAATTTTTGTAAAAAGTTAAAAAATAAAATTCTATGACACCTTGGGCTAAAATAATTATTGGTGATAGCAGAAAAATGATTGAAATTGAAGATGAAAGTATAGGGCTTATTATTACTTCTCCTCCTTATTGGCATATAAAGGATTATAGAAAAATTGGTCAAATTGGATACGGTCAAACACCTCAAGGAATTAAATATAAAAATAAAACAAGCACTAGACGAATGGGATAGACTTTATAATGTAGATTTTTATATAGAGGTAAATGGAAAATATATAAGTCTGCAGATAAAACCTATCACTTATAATCAAACGCCAGAAATTCATAAGTGGAAAGATTGGCTAAGCAGAACGCATAAGAGTTTTGAAGAAAAATTTAGTGGTAAAGTGTTTATTATTTTTTCTATTAAGAAAGGAGATAAAAAGGAAATATATAATAAAGAAGTAATTGAGGAAATTAAGGATTTAATTAAAAAATTAAAATTAGTGAACAATTATAAATAGCTTTAATATATAGGAGATTACATCCTGGGTAATGTGTTTTTTTCCTTTCTGTACAAATTTCTACCCATTTCTAATCCATAAATTTTACTTGGACAACCAAGAGGATTAAAGCATGATAAAAATTGCACTTTTGTGTGATAAAATAGAAAAGTAGTTTTATCTTGAAAAATTTAAGTTATATTCTAAACTTTAACCAAATTTCAAATTTTCTGAGGAGGGATTAAGTTTATGGAGAGATTGGAGGTTGAAATTGGTTCTTCTGCGCCGATTATAATCGAAACTGGTGAATATGCCAGATTTTCTGATGGAGCAGTAATTGTTAAACAAGGAGATACTGCAGTTTTAGTTACTGCAGTTATGGGAGAAAATTTAGTTGAGGGGATAGATTTTGTTCCGCTTTCAGTTGATTATAGAGAGCAATCTTCTGCATGGGGTAAAATCCCTGGAGGATTTATAAAAAGAGAAGGGAAACCCACCGATAGAGAGGTTTTAGTTTCCCGTTTAATTGATCGTTCTATAAGACCTCTTTTTCCTGAGGGTTTTTTCTATGATGTAGTGGTGACAGCTTTAACCTTATCTGCTGATGAGAAATTTGATCCTGATATTCTCTCAATTATAGGAGCCTCAACAGCGTTACATATTTCTAAAATTCCTTTTGAAGGTCCTTTAGCAGGTATAAGGATTGCCAGAGTAGATGGAGAATTTTTAATCAATCCTACCTATGAAGAAAGACAAAAGGCAGATTTAGATTTGGTTGTTGCCTGTTCTAAAGATGCAATTGTTATGGTTGAGGGAGGAGGGAAAGAGGTTGAAGAAAAGGTTGTTATAGATGCTCTTTATTTGGCTTTAAAAAAATGTCAAGCCTTAATATCCGCTCAAGAGAATTTAAGAAATCAAACAGGTGTTCCCAAAAAAGAAATAGAAACTCTTAATTTACCAGAGGAACTAATAAATGGGTTAAATGAATTTTGTTATAATAAAATAATAAAAGCTTTAGAAATTCCAGATAAAAAATTGAGAAAAGAAGAACTTAATAAAATTTTAGAAGAATTTATTGCAAGTTTAGAGAATCAAGAGGTTAATAAAGTAGCTCTTGGTTATTTTTATAAAAAATTAGTTAGCCGAATTTTAAGAAAAAAACTTTTTGAAGAAGGAAAAAGAATTGATGGAAGAACTCCTGATGAAATAAGACCAATAGAGATAAAAATCCATCCCTTTGAAAGACCTCATGGAAGTGCCATTTTTACAAGAGGACAAACACAGGTATTTGCTACTGTTACCTTAGGTTCACCTGAAGAAGCACAAATGGTTGAAAGTATCTATGAAGGAGAAACTTTTAAAAGATTTATGCTCCACTATAATTTTCCACCTTTTTCTACAGGGGAGGCAAGACCCTGGGGACCACCAAGAAGAAGAGAAATAGGACATGGGGCTTTAGCTGAAAGAGCACTTGAACCCTTAATTCCACCAGAAGATACCTTTCCCTACATTATTAGAATTGTAGCTAATGTTCTTGAATCTAATGGTTCCACTTCTATGGCAACTGTGTGTGCAGGTTCTCTTGCTTTATTTGATGCAGGAGTTCCTGTAAGTAAACATGTAGCTGGGATTGCAATGGGACTTGTGATGGAGGAAGATAAATATATTATCTTAACAGATATCTTAGGAGAGGAAGATCAATTAGGAGATATGGATTTTAAAGTTGCAGGTACAAAAGAAGGAATTACAAGTATTCAAATGGATATAAAAATAAAGGGGTTAAAAAAAGAAATTATGGAAGAAGCGTTATTAAAAGCTAAAAAGGCACGTTTATTTATATTGGAAAAAATGTATTCAGCAATTCCAGAGCCTCGTAAGGAACTTTCACCTTATGCTCCTAAAATTGAAATTATAACTGTTCCAGAAGACAAAGCTTTCTTAATTATAGGTCCGGGAGGGAAAACTGTAAAAGAAATAAGAGAAAAAACTAACACTATAATATGGGTTCTTGAGGGAGGAAAAGTTTCTATTACCGGAAAAACAAAAGAAGATATAGAGGCAGCAAAAAGAGAAATAGAGGCTATAATTGCTGAAATTGAAATAGGTAAAATTTACGAAGGAAAAATAACAAGAATAGAACCTTATGGACTTTTTGTAGAAGTATTTCCTGGTAAAATAGGTCTTTTACATATTTCTAAGATGGAAAATCCTCCTAAGGATTTAAAATCAGCTTATAGTATTGGAGAAAAAATAAGGGTAAAGGTTTTAGAATTTGATGAACTTGGAAGGCCAAAATTTACTACTAAATTTGATAGTGAAGAAGGTTTAACAGATGAAAGAGGAGGACCAATACTTTAAAAAAGTTGAAGAAACTTATCGATTTTTAAAAGAAAATGTTCCTTTTGCCCCTGATATAATAATTACCTTAGGGACTGGTCTTTCTTCTCTGGGAGAAAAAGTTGAAAAAGTAAAGACTTTTCTTTATAGAGAAATTCCAAATTTCCCTATTTCTACAGTAGAAACTCATAAAGGGNAACTTGTTTTTGGTTATTTAGAAGATAAAAAAGTAGCTGTTTTACAAGGAAGATTTCACTATTATGAAGGTTATTCTGCAAAAGAATTAACTTTTCCTTTAAGAGTGCTTACCCTCTTTAAACCAAAAATTTATATAGTTTCTAATGCTGCAGGAGGATTAAATTTAAGTTTTAAAGCTGGAGATATAATGGTTATAAAAGATCATATAAATTTAATTCCAGATAATCCCTTAAGAGGGATAAATAACGAAGCTTGGGGGCCGAGATTTCCTGATATGTCATGTGCCTATGACTTAGAACTGAGGGAATTATTTAAAAAGGTTTCCCAAAAACTTAATGAAGAAGTAAAAGAAGGGGTTTATGTTGCAGTTCCTGGACCAAGTTTAGAAACACCTGCCGAAACAAGATTTTTACGTATGATAGGAGCAGACGCAGTTGGAATGTCTACAGTGCCTGAAGTAATTGTGGCTGTCCATGCAGGACTTAAAGTTTTAGGGATTTCGGTTATTTCTAACGTTAACGATCCTGACAATTTCAAACCCATTCTCTTTTCTGAAGTGGTAGAACAATCTAAAAAAACAGAAAAAAGATTAGAAAAAATTATAAGGGCGTTTATAGGGGAGTTAAAAATTTAAAATGGAAAAATTACTTATAAATTATACACCGTTTGAGACAAGAGTTGGGCTTATAGAGGGAAATCAATTAGTAGAATTTTATGTGGAGAGACCTTCTGAAAAGGGATTGGTGGGAAATATATATAAAGCCAAAGTGGTAAGAGTAGTTCCTGGTATTAATTCAGCATTTGTAGATCTTGGTTTGTCAAGGACTGCCTTTCTTTTTGGTGATGATATTATGCCTCCAGGTGAAGTAGATTGGGATAAAGAAGGCATAATGATTACCCATCTACATGAAATTCTTAAAGAAGGGCAAGAGATTTTAGTTCAGGTAATAAAAGAGCCTATAGGAAACAAAGGAGCAAGGGTTTCAACCAATCTTACCTTACCTGGGCACTACTTAGTTTATCTTCCCTACATGAATCATATAGGTATTTCAAGAAAAATAAATAATGAAAAGGATCGTAAAAGATTAAGGGAGATGTTAGATAAAATAAGACCTCTTAATACTGGTTGGATTATAAGGACTGCTGCGGTTGAGGCTTCTGAAGAAGATCTGAAAATTGAAATGGAGTTTTTACTAAATTTTTGGCAAGAAATAAAAGAAAAAGCAGAAAAAGTAAAAGCTCCAGCCCTTATTTATGAAGAATTAAATATAGCTTTAAGAGCAATAAGAGACCTCTTTAATAAACAGATTTCAGCCATAATAGTAGATAATAAAGAATTTTATGAACAGATTAAAAATTTTTTTAAATAAGTTTTTTCCCTCATCTTACTCCTTATGTAGAACTTTATGAAGGACATGAAGATGTTTTTACAGCTCATGGAATTCAAATAGATATAAAAAAAATACTCTCTCGAAAGGTATGGTTAAAATCAGGTGGTTTTATTGTAATTGAACCTTGCGAAGCTTTCACTGCTATAGATGTTAATACAGGAAGATATACTGGAACTAAAGAGCTTGAGGAGACAGTTTTTAAAATAAATTTAGAAGCTGCAGAAGAAATTGCTTATCAATTGAGGCTTAGAAATATAGGAGGGCTCATTATTATTGATTTTATAGATATGGAAAATCCTGAGCATCAAGAATTAGTTGTACAGACACTAAAAGAAACTTTAAAAAAAGACAAAGCTAAACACAGCATTTTACCTATTTCTCCTTTTGGGATACTTCAAATGACAAGAGAGAGAAAAAGAGAGTCACTCTATCAAATATTTTATGAAACCTGCCCTTATTGCTCTGGTGAAGGAAAAATAAAAAGTAAGAGAACTATTTATTATGAAATACTAAGAAGAATTATGAAAATGGGTCCCCATATTAAAAATAAAAAGGTTGAAATAGAGATAAATCCTGAGCTATCTGAGATTATAGGGGAAGAAATCCAATACTTGGAAGATCTTGAAAAAAAATATAATTTTACCGCTACTTTAAAACCAAATAAGGAATTTCCTATTTGGGAGTATAAATTTCATATTATGTAAAATAAATTTATGAAAGAACCAGCTGTATTTTTAGACAGAGATGGAACTATCAATGAAGAAATGGGTTATATTAATGATCTTTCTCGTTTAAGAATTTTACCAGGAGTAGCAATTGCTTTAAAACTTCTTAAAAGTTATGGATTTAAGTTAATTGTAGTTAGTAATCAAAGTGGACCTGCAAGAGGTTACTTTCCAAAGGAGTTAGTTTTTGAGACAAATGAACTTTTACAAAAAAGACTTAAGAAGAAAGGTGTTTCTATAGATGATTTTTTTATCTGTTTTCATCATCCAGAAGAAAATTGTTTTTGTAGAAAACCTAAACCTGGGCTTATATTACAAGCTCTTGAAAAATACTCCATAGACCTTGAAAGATCATATTTAATAGGAGATAAAATTATAGATATAGAAACAGCACAAAATGCCGGAATAAAAGGAATTCTTGTTTTGACAGGATATGGGAAGGGGGAACTTAAATATGTAGCTCCTCAAAAAGGTATTTTTCCCTATTTTGTAGCCAAGGATCTTAAAAGTGCTGCTGAATTTATTATAAAGGATTGTTTTCAGAAAAAGTGAAAATTTTAATAGTAAAACTTTCAGCTTTAGGTGATGTAGTTCAGACTTTACCCTCTTTAAGTTTATTAAAAAAGGTTTTTCCTGAATCTAAGATAGATTGGGTTATAGATAAGAGAAATGCTGAAATCTTAGAAAAGCATCCTTATATCAATAAAATTTTAGTTTTTTCAAATAATACCTTTTTTTCTTTTAAAAATCTAAAAAAATTTTTAAAAGATTTAAGATCAGAAGAGTATGATGTAGTTATAGATTATCAAGGGCTTTTAAAAAGTGGAATTATTACTGGATTAAGCAAAGCTAAGTATAAAATTGGCTTTGCCAATCATAGAGAAGGGAGCCCATTTTTTTATACCCTTAAACTTCCTCCCTATGATAAAAATTTACACGCAGTTAAAAGATACCTTTTTCTTACTAAAAAAGTAATCGAAATTTTAGGAAAGCCTAAGGATTTAATCTATTTTGAAGAAATACCAGAACCAATTTTTTCTTCTGAAATATTAAATAAAAGGCTCAAATTTATTAAAAGGCCTTATATAGTTTTTGTTCCTTCTGCACGTTGGGAAACTAAATGGTGGCCTTTTTCACATTGGGAAAAACTTATAGAGCTTTGTAAAGATGATTTAGCTAAAAATTTTGACATATTTATTACAGGGAGTTCATCAGAAATAAATTTAAAATCATGGGCAGAAGAGATGGAAAAGAAATACCCCTATATTTATTCTTTAGTTGGCAAACTTTCTTTAAAAGAACTAATAATCTTAATAAAAGATTCAAAAGCTTTGGTAAGTGTTGATACTGGACCTATGCATATAGCTGAAGCATTAAAAAAACCTGTAGTAGCCTTATTTGGACCAACTTCTCCAGAAAGAACTGGACCTTGGGCTGGAGATTTTAAAGTTATTAGAAGTTCTTTATCTTGTAGTCCTTGTTTTAAGAAAAAATGTAAAAAATTAGAGTGTATGTTTGAGATAAAGCCTGAAGAAGTAAAAAATGCTTTGGAAGAGCTACTTATAAAGCATTATTCTCTATGAAAAATTTTATAAAGTTTCTGATAAAGAGGAGATTTTTCCAATAATTCATCATGAGTTCCTTCAGCTACGATTTTTCCTTTGTCAAGAACAATGATTTTATCTGCTTTTGTAACAGTTGATAAACGATGAGCAATAATAATAATAGTGTGCTTGTCTTTTAAATTTTCTAAAGCTTGGTGGATAGCAAATTCTGTTATACTATCAAGTTGACTTGTAGCTTCATCAAGGATTATTACATGAGGTTTTTTCAGAAAAACCCTTGCTAAAGCTAATCTCTGTTTTTCTCCCCCAGACAGACTCAATCCATTTTTCCCAAGAATAGTTTCATAGCCCTGAGGAAGTTTTTCAATAAAATCATGAATCATAGCTAATTTACAAGCTTCTATCACTTCTTCTTTTGTAGCAGAAGGGTTCACCATTATTAAATTATCCCAAATTGAAAGATTAAAGAGAAAAGGTTCTTGCAAAACCATACCAAAAAGACTTCTCAAACTTGAAATGTCAAAATCTTTTAAAGGGGTGCCATCTAAATAAATATCTCCTTCTTGAGGATCATAAAATCTTGGTAGAAGAGAAACTAAAGTAGTTTTTCCTGATCCACTTTGCCCAACTAAAGCTGTGATTTTATTAGCAGGTATAAATAAATTGATTTTTTCTAAAGCAAGTGGNAATTGAGGTGAATATCTAAAAGATACATCTTTAAACAAGAATCCCTGAGAGGGAGCAAAGGCTTTTAAAGTTCCTCCTTTTTCTTCTGGCAATTCAAAAATTTCTTGGATTCTTATCCAAGCTCCTTGAATTTCTTTTAAACCTGTATAAGACCTTGCAAGTTTTCTTAGAGGATTAAAGATAAGAAGGATAGATGCCAAGATAGAAAGAAAGGCTCCTGGAGAAAGAGAGCCCTTTATAATTAAAAAACCTCCATAACCTATAACTAAAGCACCTCCAAATCCTGTCATAATATCTACTAAACTTTTAGAACCTTCTCTATATTTGGTAATTTTTAAGCTCCATCTATAGAATTTATTTAATTCCTTTAAAAAAAGATCTGACAATTTATCATAGGAGCCACTTATTTTTATTTCTTTTATCCCTTTAGTTATTTCATTCATTTTTTGAGTAAGCTCTCCTGTAGCACTTTGAGCAAGTTTTCTTGCCTTTCTTGTTTTTATTCCTAAAGCTTTAGCTCCAAAAACGATTATAGGGATAGTTAATAGTGCAACCAAAGTTAGATCCCATTTTTGATAAAAAGCAACTCCTAATAGAGCAAAAACAGTCAAAGTTTCTTTAAAAAAGGTTTGAAGATTATCACCTAAAATAGGTTCAATTTGAGAGGTGTCATTTATTACTCTTGAAATAGTTTGACCCTCTCCATATTTAGTTAAATATTCTACAGGGATGGAAAGACATTTTTTAAAGAGATCAAGTCTAATAAGATTTACCATTCCTGTGGAAACATCTTTCATTAAATAAGCTTGAAGAAGAGAAAAACATCCCATAAGGGTAAAAATTAAAATGATAAAGAAAGGAATCCATTTAAAATATTCATAATGTTTTTCTATAAAGACATAATTAAAAATAGGTTTTATAGCCCAAGTGCTAAAACCTGTTAAAGCAGAAGTAAGAGAAGCAAAAAAAAGAGCAAGGAGAAATTTTTTCCAGAAAGGTTTTAAATAATGTAAGATACTTTTTAGAAAAAAAAGAAGTTCCAAAGAAAACCTATCTCCTAAATTTCTTTTGCTAATTTCATAAGTCTCGCAATTCTTTCTTCAATAGGAGGATGAGTTGAAAATAATTTAAATAAACTTTTGCTTGATAAAGGATTTACAATATACATCTGAGCATGGGCAGGATTTACATCTAAAGGATAAGCTCTGTTCCAGTTTTCTAATTTTTCAAGAGCCTTTGCTAAAGCACCTGGGTTTTTAATAATTTTAGCTCCAGTTTCATCAGCTAAAAATTCTCTACTTCTACTTATAGCAAGTTGAATAAGTGTTGCAGCTATAGGAACAATAATAATAGCAACAAGGGTTGCGATAAGACCGATTGGATTTCCTCTATCATCATCATCTCTATGGATTCCACCAAACATTAAAGCCCATTGAGCCATATGAGCAAGATAAGTAATAGCTCCTACTAATACAGCAGCGATAGTAGAAATTAAAATATCTCTATTTTTAATATGAGCAATTTCATGTGCTATAACCCCTTTTAATTCTTCAGTATTTAAAAGTTTTAATAATCCNGAAGTTACAGCAACTACGCCATTTTTAGGATTTCTTCCNGTAGCAAAAGCATTAGGAGTTTCAACAGGGACAATATATACTTTAGGTTTAGGAATTCCAGCTTTTCTTGCTACTTCCTCTACTATAGCATGAAGTTCTGGAGCTTGACTACGATCCACAGGCACAGCTCCAGTTGTTGCAAGAACAATCTTATCCGAAAAGAAATAGGCTATAAAATTCATTATTAAAGCCATGAAAAGAGCAATAGTTGCCCCTGTTTTTCCTCCGATTAAATTTCCAACTACAATAAAAAGAATGCTTAATATAGCTAAAAAGAAAAAAGTTTTTAAGACATTCCACATAAACTTTTTCACCTCCTAATTTGCTTTCTTTTGTTTTAAAAATTATAAATAAANATAGGTGGTTGTCAAGAAATCGGAATTTTAAAGAACTTTTAGAGNTCTTTATTANCGAAGTATTGACATTTAGGTTAAAAGTTATAAATAAAAAAGATCATGTTTAAAATTAAATTTTTACCCTACAATTTAGAAGTTACTGCACTTCCAGGAGAAACTATTATAGACACAGCAATGCGATATGGTGTTCATATAAATGCCTCTTGTGGAGGAGCTGGGGTTTGTAATAAATGTAAAATCATAATTGAAGAAGGAAAAGTAAAAGGAGAAATTATTGAGAATAATTTTTATAAAGCTTGTGCAACTTTTCCTCTTTCAGATTTAATTGTTAGAATTCCTATAGAAAGTTATATAGAAAAAAGGGCAACTTTTCTAAAACCAAAAAAGAGACCTGCTTTTTTATCAAAAGAAATCAAAAAAATACCAGATTCCCCTTTTAAAAAACTTTATTTTAAACTCCCTTTACCTACCATTGAAGAAAACTTTTCAGATTGGACAAGAATAAAATATGCTTTAGAAAAAGAAAAAATTTTAAATCCCGAAATAAATATAAATATTCTTAAAAAATTGCCCTACATTTTGAGAGAAAAAGAATTTGAAGTAACTTTAAACTTATATTATGATCCAGGAAAGGATAGATACTATTTAATAGATATAGAAAGTGGAGACAAAACCTCTTATAACTTAGGAGTAGCAATAGATCTCGGAACTACAACTTTACAGCTTGAGCTTATAGATTTAAATACTGGAGAAACTTTAGCTTTTACTTCTGATTATAATCCTCAAATAAGCTATGGTGAAGATGTGATAAGTAGAATTGAGTTTACTAAAAGAAAAGATGGTCTAAAGATTTTAGCATCTAAGGTTAGAGAAAAAATAGTAAATTTAATTGAAGAAATGTTAAAAGAAGCACAAAAAAATTTAGAGGATATAAACTTAATTTCTTTTGCAGGGAATACGGTGATGAGTCATCTGTTCTTAGAATTGGAGCCTAAATATTTAAGGGAATATCCTTATGTCCCAGTGACTACCGAATTCCCCTTAATTTTTGCTAAGGATTTAGAACTCTCTCTTAAAGAAACTGCTTTGATTCAACTTGCACCTTGTAAAGCAAGTTATGTAGGAGGAGATATTGTGGCAGGTGTTGTTGCCTCTCGTATAGCAGAGGAAGAACCTTTAACCTTATTTATAGATCTTGGAACAAATGGTGAAATTGTATTAGGAAATAAAGAATTTTTAATGTGTGCCTCCTGTTCAGCAGGACCTGCTTTCGAAGGAGGGGGAATAAAAAACGGAATAAGGGCTATTTCAGGAGCTATTGAAGCTGTCAATATTGATCCTATCTCTTTTGAACCGATGATTCTAACTATAGAAAAAAAACCACCTAAAGGAATATGTGGTTCTGGAATAGTTTCACTTTTGGCTAATTTATTTAAAGTGAGGCTTATAGATAAATCAGGTAAATTTGTAAAAGATATAAAACATCCCAGATTAAGAGAAGGTGAAGATGGATGGGAATATGTGGTAGTTTGGAAAGAAAATTCAGCAACAGGTGAAGATATTGTTTTTACCGAAAATGATATAGAAAACGTAATGAGAGCAAAAGGAGCTATATTTGCTGGATGTCAAATACTGTTAGAATCTATAGGACTTTCTTTTGAAGATATTGAAAGAGTTTATTTAGCAGGAACCTTTGGAAATTATATAGATTTAGAGGAAGCAATTATTATAGGACTTTTGCCAGATATTCCTCGTGAAAAATTTTTCTTTTTAGGGAATACAAGCCTTGAAGGAGCAAAACTTGCTTTATTATATAAGGAAATACTTTTAAAAATGGAAAAAGTGGTTAATATGATGACCAATATTGAACTTTCAGCTTATCCAAAATATATGGAATATTATATGGCTACCTTATTTTTACCCCATACCAATGAAGATNTTTTTCCTTCAGTAAAAAATTTAAAAATTTAAATGGGAGAGATAAAAATGATTCACAAAGAAGGGATTCCTTGGGTACTATATCCTCTTTTTTTCTCAACAACTGCTTTAATTTTTAAAAAGAAAAAATTAGCAGCTGCAGGTTTGACATTAAGCGCATTAAACGCTTATTTTTTTAGAAATCCCAAAAGAGAACCTGTATTAAATCCTGAATTAATCATTTCCCCCTGCTGATGGAAAGATAGTTCTCTGTAAAAATAGAAGAAAAAAAAGATTGGTATCCGGGAACACTCTGGAGGATAGGTATTTTTATGAGACTATGGGATGTACACATCAATAAAAGCCCAATTACAGGAAAAATTTTGAAAATGAGTTATTTCAAAGAAGAAAACAGAGAAAAACAAATTTATCTTATTGAAAGAGAAGATGGATGTCCTTTCTGGGTAATTCAAATAGGAGGACTTATAGCAAGAAGGATAAAGAGTTTCGTTCTTCCTGGAGATGATGTAGTTACAGGAGATCCGATAGGAATAATAAAATTTGGTTCAAGAGTTGAACTCTATTTTCCATTAGAAGGAACTGAGATTTACGTTAAAGAAGGACATAAAGTTTTTGCTGGTGAAACTGTTCTTGGGAGAATCCCTTTAAAGACTTAAACATGACCTATCTTCTTCCTCATATATTTACTACCCTAAATATTTTTTTNGNATTTTATGTCTATTGTTAAAGTTATAGATGGAGATTTTTTTAAAGCAAGTTGGGGAATATTTTTAGCTATATTTTTTGATATTTTTGATGGAAGAATAGCAAGGCTTTTTAAAATTCAAAGTAGATTTGGATTAGAGTATGATTCTTTATGTGATCTTGTATCTTTTGGAATTGCCCCAGCTTTATTAATCTATCAATTCTCTTTAAAAGGTTTTAACAAAATTGGTTGGTTAGCAAGTTTTTTATATGCTACTTGTGTAGCTTTAAGATTAGCAAAGTTTAATGTGAGTAATCTTTTCAAAAAGAATTATTTTGAAGGATTACCCTCTCCAGCAGGAGCTGGAATTTTAGCTTCCTCTGTTCTTTTTCTTTTAAAAACAGACATTGATCCTGTTTACAAAACCTATGGATTGCTAATTTTAACTTACCTTGTAGCTTATTTATTAATTTCTCCTATTCAGTATCCCAGTTTTAAAGAATTTAAAATAAAAAAAGCACAAGCTTTTTACTTCTTAGTATTTTTTATTCTTGGATTAACAATGATTGCTTCTAACCCATCCTTTTATTTGTTTATGATATTTGGTTTTTATTTGCTTTTGGGTCCGTTTCTGTTTTTTAAAAATAATCGTAAAAATTTTTTTAAAAAACTTTACTAAGAAGGACACTTTCAAGAGTTGATATTTTAAGACTTTAGTAAGGGATAGCATTTTAAAATAGGATTTTAAGAAATTAAAAGAAAAATTGACAAATTGAAAACTTGATTTAAAATTTTTGGTTAAAATAAAAAAAAATCTTTTAAGATTAAATATATTAAAGGAGGGGATGAGATATGGGGACTCCGTTTAAATTACTTAATATTGGGTTTGGAAATTTCGTAGTAGCTAATAGAATTATCGCTATTGTTAATCCAAATTCAGCACCTATGAAAAGACTTAAAGAAGAATCAAAAGAGGCTAAACATCTTATCGATGCTACTCAAGGTCGCAAAACAAGATCCATAATAATTACTGATAGTAATCATGTTATTCTTTCTGCTATTCAGACCGAAACAGTGGCTCAAAGGTTTATGAGTGATACATTAGAAAAACTAGAAAAGGATGCAGAAGAATAAATTTTTAATAATTGTTGTTACAGGTCCTTCAGGAGCAGGTAAAACTTCCCTTCTTAAATATTTACCTCCTGAAGAATTTTATATTTCTGTTTCTCACACAACTCGTCCTCCTCGTAAAGATGAAGTAGATGGAAAAGATTATTATTTTATAAATAAAGAAAAGTTTTTAGAAATGATTAAAAATGGAGAATTTTTGGAATGGGTAGAAGTTTTTGGTACCTACTATGGGACTGCTAAAAGCGAAATAGAAAAAAGCTTTTTCTCAAAACAAACATTTGATTTTAGATGTAGAGGTAATTGGAGCNACTCGTATGAAATCCTATTTTGGTAATTCTGCAATTTTTATATTTATTCTTCCTCCAAGTATAGAAGAAATAGAAAGAAGGCTTAAAAAAAGAGGAACAGAAGATGAAAATAAAATAAAGGAGCGTATTCAAAGAGCGAAAGAAGAAATTAAATTTGCAGGCTGGTTTGATTATATAATAGTTAATGACGATTTGGAAAAAGCAAAGGATAATTTTTTTTCAATTATTAAAGCCGAACTTTGTAGGCCCTTTAGAAATAACAATTGGCAAAATATTTTAAAATCATTAATTTATGAGTAAAGTCATTTATGGAGTTAATGCAGTCTTAGAAGCCTTAAATTCTCATCCAGAACTTATCGAAGAAATTTGGCTAAATAAGATAACCCTTTCAGGTAAAAAATATCAAATACTTGAAAAAGCTAAAAAATTTGGGATCCCATTAAAATTGATTTCTAAACCCGATTTTAGACCTCCTAAAATTTCACCTAATATGAATACTCAAGGTGTGGTAGCATACATAAGTGAGTTTATATACGCAGATTTAGAAGATATTGTAAAAAATTGGGAAAATAAAAAGGAAAATCCTTTAGTTATTATACTTGATGAAGTAGAGGATCCTCAAAATGTAGGTTCTATTATAAGAACTGCTGATGCAGGAGGTGTTCACGGGATAGTAATACCTAAATTAAGAGCCTGTGACATAAATGAGACTGTAATTAAAGTTTCCTCCGGTTCTGCATTTAATATACCTATAGCAAAGGTGAATAATCTTAAACATGCTATATCCTTTTTTAAGGAAAGAAATCTTTGGATAATTGGACTTACTCACAAATCCGATATTTCTATATATGAATTAGATTTAAAAAAACCTTTGGTTTTTATTGTAGGAAATGAAGGAAGAGGTATAAGAAAAACTATCTTAGAAAAATGTGATCTTTTAGCTAAAATTCCTATGAGAGGAAAAATAGAAAGTTTAAATGTTTCTGTTGCTACAGCTATTGCAATTTTTGAAACTTTAAGGCAAAGATTTTATACTTAAATTTTTGCAGATCTACAATCTGCAAACCCCTCCTTTTCAACCTCCACTTAAGTAAATAGCAAGAATTTTCTTTTCTATTTCTAAATTAAAACTTTTTATAATTTTTGGTTCATATTTTTTAAGTTCCGAAAAATCTGGTATTATTTCTTTTCCTCCTTTTTCCCTTTTTTGAGTATATACATCTATTAAAACAAAATCTTTTAAATTGGTGATCAAAGCAAAGTAGGGTGGGGGATCAAAGAAAACTCTTGCTAAAGCAATTATACCTCTTTCTGAAGGAGTTAAATTTTCTTGAGGTTTATAATCTACTATAAGTAAAGGTTTAGAATTGTATTTAATAATTAAAGGGATGAAAATGTTAAAAGGTTTTTCTTTATAAGAAAATTGATAGTTTCCTTCTTCAAAAAAGCAATTTCCATAATATCCCTTTTCTTTGAAAATATTTTTAAGTATTGAAAGTGCTTCATTTACAAGAATTTCTTCTTTGCTATTTCCCATAATTTTTCTACTTCTTCTAAGGTAAGTCCTGCTCCTAATCCAATTTTTAAAGCAAGTTCTTTGGTTAAGAGATCAGAAGGGCTATGAGCATCAGAATTAATTATTAAATTGGCACCATATTTTTTGGCAAGAAAAACAACATGTCCATTTGTGAAACAATGACCTTTCCTTCCAGAAATTTCTAAAAATATTCCCTTTTCAGCAGCTAATTTTACTTCCTCATCTTTTATAAGTCCCGGATGAGCTAAAATATCTGCTCCTCCAAGTATAGCCGAAAGGTTAGTACCCTCAGCAACTGGTTCTACAATTGTCTCTCCGTGAACTACTACAATTTCTGCTCCGCATTTTCTTGAATCTTTTATAAGTTCTGGAATAAATTCTGGAGGGACATGGGTTAACTCTATTCCTACAATAAGCTGAGGCTTTAAGCCTTGAAAGACGTTTTTGATTTTTAATAAATTTTTAATAATAAATTCAAAATTAGAATGATCCGCATGATCTGTAATAGCTATAGCTGAATATCCTAAAACTTTTGCTCTTCTCCATATTTCAGCAGGAATAAGTTCTCCATCACTAAAAGTTGAATGGCAATGAAAATCTATCATTGAAAATTAAATTACATTTTGTATTTGAAAAGCTTGGGATCGAGATTTTCCAAAATTTCTTTAAGTTTCTCTTTTTCCTCTTCTGTAGTGACAACCATTTCTCCTTCTTTTTCAGTTGAAGGAGTTTCAGTATAAAGTTGACTTTTTTGTAATACCTCTTCATTTACAAATATTTCAGCTCCTGTTCTTAAGGCAAGAGCAACTGCATCGCTTGGTCTTGCATCAATATCATAAGTTTTTCCTTCGATACTAAGGGTAATAATAGCATAATAGGTGTTTTCTCTAAGATCTACAATTTCTATTTTTGGAATCTTTACACCCAAAAAATCAAAAATGTTTTTCATTAAATCATGAGTTAAAGGTCTTGGAAATTGAATATTTTCAAGTTTTGCAGCGATAGAAGTGGCCTCTAAAACTCCTATCCAAATAGGAAGAATTCTATCTCCTTCAACTTCTTTTAGAAGCATAACCGGACTATTTGATAGAGGATCCATCGCTATTCCATGTATTACCATTTTTATTTTCATCCTTTTTATCCCTCCTTTCGGATGTTTTATTTAACTTATAGATAATATACTAAGTCTTTATTGAAAATTGTCAACAGATTTGTTGTTCAAAAAGTTTATACATAAAAAATTTTAAAGAAATTAGAAAAAATCTTTTGACAAAAAATTTTATATATTAAAATTGAAAATCAAATTCAAAATTAAAAAGGAAATAGATTATGAAAGTACAATTGTAACCTTAGGAAATTCCGTTGATGCAGTTTATGCTAGCCATTTTGCTACTGCTACCCATTATTTTATTTATGACACAAAAACTGANGAAGTAGAGGTGATGGAAAATACAGCCCCCACAGAAGACCCACACGCTGAAGCAGATGGCGCAGGTGGTGCAAGCTTGTTAACAGGATTTCCTGCAAAAGAAGTGGTTGTTTCAACGATGGCTTAGATATACGGAGGAGGAAAAGAAGAAAAAGCCAAGAAAAGAGCTTATCTTTTAAAGATGACTTTAAAAGATTTGATTTTAACCTTTGCTGAAAAAATCAAAGAGGCTGTATTTAATTTAGTTTCTTCTTTTAGGGTGGTTAGTATTTCTGCAGAGGTACCAGAGGAAGGTGTGGGAATTTTATCCAAGCTCCAAAAAGGGTTACCCCTGCTTCAGCCTTATCTTTTTTGGTTTATCAATTTGTAAGATTAATTTTTTGAATTTTTTAATTTTATTGTTGCAAAAATTTTAATTATATATTAATATGTGTTAAAAATTTTTAAAAACATAAATGAACAAAACTTGACATAAAAATTACAGGAGGTGAAAAAAAATGAGAAAAAGGGATTTATCTATTATGTTAAGCGGATTAACATTAATTAGTACTCAAGCACTTCCAGGATGGAGTCTTGAAGTAAATGATAAATTATCTTTTGAAGGAACTTCTACCGTAGTTTATCAATGGTTAGATGGATCAAATATCGAAAGTAAAAATAGAGGCTCAGGGGTAATTGACCTTGGGTTAAGCTTTAAACCAATTAAAAATAATGAATTTTATGTTCTTGGAAGCTTTGCAAGTGGGAATGGGCTGAAAAATGTTTCCCCTTTTATACTTATGCCTAATGCCGATGATTTAGAAGATGATGTAAAAAATATAAATGGACATAGACAGCAAGATAATATTTTAGAATTGTGGTATGCCCATACCTTTAATTTTAGCAATGATACCTCTTTAAAAATTACTGCAGGAATTATAGACGCAACAAAATATATTGCTGACAATCGTTTTGCTGATGATGAAATACACCAATTTATGAATGAAGTTTTTGTAGACCCACCAGCTGACTTTACACCTCCAAGCTATGATTTAGGAATAGTTGCAGAATTAGCGAAAGGTCCCTTTACTTTAAGAGCCCTTGGAATGACAACCAAAACTGAAATAGGATTTCCACAAGGAGAAGAAGAAACAAAAGAAGGTTTTTATCAATATTATGCTCTTCAACTTGGATATAATCTAAAATCAAAATGGGGAGAAGGAAATTATAAAATATTTGGATGGTTTACAAGTGATGATTTTTATAAAAGGAATGAAAAAGGTAAAGATTCTCGTTTTGGTTTAGGGATAGTAATTGACCAAGATCTTGGATTTATTGAAAATCCCTTTAGTAAAGATCCAATCGGATTTTTCTTAATTGGTGCTTGGGAGGATGATGATACTCAAGTTAATTATGATTATTACATTTCAGCAGGCTTTAATATACCTTTCTGCTTTCTTGGTAGAGAAGGAAATGAAATAGGTATTGGATATGCCTATTTAGATGGAGCTGATGAAGCAGAAATTTCTAATACTCATGCTGTTGAGGCTTATGCAAAATTTAATCTTTTTTCTTATGAAAAGCTAAATTCTGATTTAACTTTAGATTTTCAATATATGAAAGACAATTATAAAAATAGTAGCGAAGAAAAGGATAGAGAAGGATTTATAGTTGGATTTAGATGGAATCTTTCTTTTTAAATTTTTCTTGACTTTAATTTTTTAATTTTTAAAATTTTTTAAAGATAAAAAATTGTAGGAGATTGGCTATGAGTTGCATATTCTGTAAAATTGTTAATAAAGAAATCGCTTCTAACATTGTTTATGAAGATGAGAAAGTAGTTGCTTTTCATGATATTAATCCTCAAGCACCTTATCATATATTAGTTGTTCCTAAAAAACATATTTCTACGCTTTTAGAAGTAACAGAAGAAGATAAAGAACTTATAGGGCATATTTATTTAGTGATAAATAAAATTGCTAAAGAACTTGGTTTTGATGAAAGAGGGTATAGGGTAGTTGTTAATTGTAAGGAAGAAGCTGGTCAGACCATATTTCATCTTCATTTCCATGTATTAGCAGGAAGAGTAATGGGTTGGCCTCCAGGTTAAGAAACCTCTGGTATCTTTTCAATTCTTGGATATAAAGGTTTTCCTTTGCTTATTTGAGCTCCAGTTTTAAGTAAATCAAATCTAAAAACATTTTCCCAAATAAGCTCTTTTTCACTTAAAGAAAGGTTATTTAAAAGAATTTTAGAAGTTTCAGGCATAACTGGGTAAAGAGCAATTGCAAAACTTTTAATACTTTCTAAAAGCACTCTTATAATAGTTCCAGCCCTTTTTTGGTTTTTTTTCTTTATTTCACTCCAGGGAGTGGTTCTATCTATATAAACATTCCCTTTTCTTATAGCTTCCCAAAGTCTTTCTAAAGCTTTATAAAAAAGAAATTGAGAAAAATATTTTTCATATTCTATAAGTGCAGACCTTACTTCTTCTAAAAATTCTTTATCTATATCTTTTAGCTCATTTAAAGGAGGGACTTTACTTTCGAAATATTTTTCAACCAGATTAAGAGTGCGATAAATTAGGTTTCCGTAATCATTAGCTAAATCTGCATTTATTTTTGTTATGAAAGAAGAAATATTAAAGTCTGCATCGTAGCCAAATGCCATTTCTCTTAAAAGAAAGTATCTTAACTGATCCTTCCCAAATTTTTCAGCAACTTCAATAGGCTCAATAATATTGCCTAAGGATTTAGACATTTTTAATTTATCAACTAACCAATATCCATGCACAAGAAGTTTTTTATAGATAGGAAGTTCCATTGCTTTAAGCATAATAGGCCAATAAATAGCATGGGGGTCTTAAAATATCTTTTGCAATAAAATGATGGGCATTTATCCACCAATCTTTCCATTCGGGATTTTCAGGATAGCCTATTCCAGAAAGATAATTAATTAAAGCATCAAACCATACATAGGTTACATAATTAGAATCAAAAGGAAGCTCTATTCCCCAAGAAAGTCTTACCTTAGGACGGGAAATACAAAGGGGAGGAAGTTCCTCTTCAAGCATATTTAAAACTTCCTCTTTATAAAATTCCGGATAAATTAAATCATTTTTAGAAATATAATCCTTTAACCAAGCTCTATATTTTTCTAAATTAAAGAAATAATTTTTTTCTTTTATATGCTGTGGATAAATTTTATGATCTTTGCATTTTCCTTCTTCATCAAGTTCTTTTGAGGTTAAAAATCTTTCACAACCAATACAATAAAGCCCCTCATATTCATCAAGATATATTTCTCCTTTTTCATAAAGTTTTTGTAAAATATATTGAACAACTTTTTTATGTTCCTGAGAGGTTGTTCTAATAAACTTATTGTAGATTATTCCAAAGTAGTCCCAGGTATTTTTAAAAGCTAAACTTATTTCATCTACAAAGACATGAGGTTCTTTTCCCTTATCTTTTGCAGATTTTTGGATTTTATCTCCGTGCTCATCTGTTCCTGTAAGAAAAAAAACTTTCCAGCCCTTTAAAATATAAAAGCGTGCTAAGGAATCTACCAAAATTGTAGTATAAGCATGCCCCAAATGGGGATAAGCATTTACATAATAAATTGGTGTAGTAAGATATATCCTCATTACTTTTACCCTTCATCAAGTTCTTTTAATTTTTCTTCTTCTGTTACCTCTTCTGCTTCCTCTGTTATCAAAGTCTTTATTTGGGAAACTGGAATTTGGATTATCTGTCCTTCTTTATTTTCTAAATAAGCTACTTTTTGGAAAATATTATATTTTAAAATTTTATAGGGCTCTCCATTAATTCTTATTTTATTCCCCATTTTAGGTAAATTCTGTAAAAACTCTTTGTAAAGATCTTCTTCATAAACCAAACAACATAAAAGTCTTCCGCAGGGACCAGAGATTTTATTAGGGTCTAAAATAAGTCCCTGTTCTTTTGCCATTCTAATAGAAAGTGGGATAAATTGTCTTAAAAATTTGGCACAACAAAATTCTTTTCCACAATATCCTATTCCTCCTATAAGAGCAGTTTCATTTCTGACCCCGATTTGTCTCATTTCAATCCTCATTCTCAAAGCCCTTGCAAGCTCTTTTACTAATTGTCTAAAATCTATCCTTCCTTCTGCAGTGTAATAAAAGATGATTTTGCTTCTATTAAAGAAACAATCAACTCTTACCAAATTCATTTCTATCCCAAGATCTTTTGCAAATTGTAAACAAAATTCTTTCCCCTTTTCTTCTATTTCTAATTTTTTCTCATATTCTTTAATCTCCTTAAGGGTTGCTTTTCTAATAACAAAAGGGATACCCTCTACATTAAAAGGTATTTTATAAGAATTTTCTGTTAAAATAAAAACTTCTTTTCTTCCATCTGGTAATTTCGCAAGGACATAATTTCCTTTAAGCAAAGGTTTATTTAGTTTAAGAGCTTGATCTGGAAATCCCTTTTTTAGAGTTCCCAAGCTTAACCAAATTCCTTTTGTGTCTTCCTTTTTATACATCTATCCCCCGATAGCTCTCATAGGTTTTAAAGTAAAATTTAAATTATGTTCAGAGGGTTTTATTTTTAATGCTAAAGAAAAAGCCTCTTCCAAAGTTCCTTTACCTTTTCTTAAAATAGGTTTTAAATCTATCTCTTTATCAGAAAAAAGGCAAGGTCTTAATCTTCCATCTGCAGTAATTCTTAATCTATTACATTTATAACAAAAATGTTCAGAGATAGGAGAAATTAAACCGATTTTTCCTTTTGCTTCTTTCCATCTAAAAACTTTAGCAGGTCCCCCACCAAAAGAAGAATCAGGAATTAATTCAGAGAAACTTTCTAAAACTTCTTTTATTTCTTTTATGGTAACAACGTGTTTTTCACTCCATAAGCTATTTTTTCCTACGGGCATAAATTCTATAAATCTAACTTCAATAGGTTTTTCTAAAGTAAGCTTAGCAAGGTCTAAAATCTCGTCTTCATTAAAACCTCTTATTACTACAGTGTTTATTTTTACAGGATTAAACCCCAATTCTAAAGCTATATCAATACTTTTTAGAACTTTTTCAAACTCAGAAGTTCCTGTAAGTTTTTCAAATTTTTCTTTATTTAAAGTATCTAAACTTATGTTTATTCTTTTTAATCCTGCTTTTTTAAGTTTTTCACCAAGAGCTTCTAAAAAAGAGCCATTTGTGGTAAGACTTAGGTCTTCTATTTCAGGAATTTGGGAAAGTTTTTCTACCAAATATTCTATATTTTTTCTTAAAAGAGGTTCTCCACCTGTCAATCTTATTCTTTTTCCACCCAATTTAGCAAAAACCTTCGCTATACTTTCTATTTCTTCAAATCTTAATATTTCTTCATGAGGAAGACATTTCCAATTTTGATGAGTAAAACAATATATACATTTAAAATTACATCTATCCGTTACAGATACCCTTAAATATTCAATCTTTCTTCCTAAATGATCAATTAACATTTAAATTTTCCTTATACCAAGCTCTCACCTTATTAAAGATTTCTATAATTTCAGGTTGTTTGTAATCTGGATAAGTCCAAGGAAGTTCCATATAGGTCTTATTCTTATAAATTAGAGTGACTTCAGCATAAACACCTTTACCTAAATATATTCTATGAGCATAGTCTTTAAAAGTTGAAAGAACTACTTTTGAAAGACCTAAATAACCTGGATCTAAATTAATTCTTCTATTTCCTAAAGAATTAGCAAATTTCTTTTCAATTTCGTAACATTTATATTTAAGATCAATTAAATATTCAGGAGGCTTTAATTTTTCGAAAAAATAAATCCCCTTTTTTAAGTTCTCTCCCATTTCCTTAGCATAATAAGAAGTAAAAGATGAAAAATCATAAATTTTAGATTGAAAGATAGGGGAGCCGAGTTCGGGTTTTAAAAGATCAAGAGCCTTTTCCCATAAATCTAAATCTCTACCTGTAANAGCAATAAAATAAAGTTGTAAGGGTGGAATCTTAGGATGACTCATTTTTTTCTGAGAGAGGAATAGCTTCTTCTATAAGCATTATAGGAATATCTTCCTCTATAGGATAAAAAAGTTCGCATTTTTTACAATAAAATCCCTCTTTTTCATTCCATATTTTATAAATTATTTCTTCCTTACATTTAGGACAAGCTAATACCTTTAAATATTCTTGAATTTTTGTTTTTTCCATAAGATTTTTTTATAATATCACTTTTCAGAGTTTATGCAAATAATGAATTTAAAAGATAAAAATTGAATTTTTAAAGAATAGGTTGTAATACCTTTTTGATGATTTCTAAAAAGAGCCTAATATTTTCTGTAATTTTTTCTTCTTCAGGTTTTTCAGAAAAAATAACATTTTTAATTTTTTCTAATTTTACTACATCATCCGGGTCTAAAGATTCTACAGTTTTTCTCCAGAGCTCTTCAAATTCAGGAGGTTTTTCAGGAGGAAATACATAAGAAAGCGCCCAGACAGCTTTTAATCCTAAATTAAAAATTTCTTTAGCTTTTTTTTGAAGTTCAGAAGGGTTTCCTTTTATTTTAGAAAAATCTTTAAATAAATCTAATGCATACCTATAATAGCTTTTAGCCCTTATGTAATAAACCATTTAAAATAAAAATATTTTTAAAAGAGCTTATTAACCAGCTCTTTCTAAATATTTTCCTGTTCTTGTATCAACTTTTATTATATCTCCTTCATTTATAAAAAGAGGGACTTGAATTACAAGTACCTGTCTCAAGTTTTGTCAGGTTTAGTTGCGGTTCCTACTGTATCTCCCTTCACTCCAGGCTCAGTTTCTATTACTTTTAATTCAACTACATTAGGAAGTTCTATACTTACCACTTTTCCTTTATGATATAAAACATACACATTTAAATTTTCTTTTAGATATTTTGATGCTTCTCCTACATCTTCCTCTTTTATATAAACTTGGTCATAATCTTCTAAATCCATAAAAACATATTGATCTCCTTCTTTATATAAATATTGCATTTCCTTTTCTTGAAAATCCGGCTTTTCAAAACGCTCTCCGGCTCTAAAATTTACCTCTAAAACTCTACCAGTAGCAAGATCTTTTAATTTTGTTCTTACAGTAGGTTGATTTTTGGAGACTTTTACATGTTGAAAATCTAAAATTTCATACAATTTACCTTCCCATTCAATCTTTAAGCCCTTTTTAAAATCTGAGGTTGTGTAAGCCATGGTTTACCTCTCCTTTTTTTCTAAAAAAGAAGGAAGAGGTGTAGCCCAGGCTTCTTCATCAAAATATAATTCCTCTAAATCCTTAGGCATGGGTATATTTAGTATTTTTGGTCCCTCAACTACCTCAAACCTTATAAAACAAGATTTATACCAATCCACATTTGGTAAATCTAAATCAAATTCTTTCATAATTCTATAGGTACGATAAAAATCTTCCCATTGATTTTCCTTTTCTGGATAGGTAGTAAAATCTCTTAAAATATCAGTAATGACGAATCCAGAATCAAGAAGAAATTTTTCAAAATCATACCATTTTCTTAGAGACGCCTCTCTATGAGTAAATCCCATATATCCTGCTGAACCTTTACCTTTTAGAGCACTAATACATCTGCTAATAAATAACTTTAAACCCTTTTCAGTTTCTACCGGGTCAGTCACAAATATGTCAAATTTACCCTTTAATTCCTCTGGAAGCTCGTAAATAACATTATAATTATAAACTTCTATATTTTCATATCCTATTTCTTTAGCCTTTTCTTTGATAAATTTATTAATTCTTTCATCAATTTCTACCACAACAATTCTTTTGGGAAGCTTTGTAAGAGCCATACTTAAGGAAATGAGATCATCATCACCAAGAATAAAAATTTCTGTATCTTCAAGATCTCCTCTTTCATAAATAAAAGCTGTTCTTTTTAAAGTATCTTCTGGTTTTATAAATCCCTGATCAAAATCACTTGTAGGAAGAGGTCTATCTTTAGTCAATTCTAGAAATTTATTTAAAATATTTTTCCAATAAATATCTTCTGAAAAAGGGGAACATATAAGACATCCCGGATTTTTATAAGAAGATATATTTAAGTTATCCTTAATACGAAAAAAAGGCTTTTCATATGCTATAAAATTTTCGCTTAGCAATTCTTTAATAGCTTGAAGAAAGGTAATTAAATGTGAATCTTGATAATTTATTAATTCCCAGAAAGTAGAAGGTTTTTTAACAAGTTGTCTTAAGATCTGCCTTTTTATTCTCTCTAATTCACCCACTAAAGCACCTTTATAATTAAATTTTTCATAAAAATTTTTGGTTTAAAATCCTTTAAGTAAGATTTTGAGAATATATTTAGAATTTAATTATTTCTCAGAGAAAAAATTGGTTGCGGGGGTGGGATTTGAACCCACGACCTCCGGGTTATGAGCCCGACGAGCTACCAGGCTGCTCTACCCCGCGATCTTAAAAAG
>Ga0065719_100073_pt1 | contig 59205 bp, 65 predicted proteins | sample GBSCel85sediment_FD_59106 | JGI IMG/M metagenome (GOLD analysis project Ga0065719, IMG submission 59106) | Hot spring sediment microbial communities from Great Boiling Spring, Nevada - Cellulolytic enrichment CS 85C v3 (version 3) | ecosystem: Environmental > Aquatic > Thermal springs > Hot... | reverse complement strand
CTTTCACCTCTATGTATATTCTTTAACAGCTCTTTTACTATTCCAATCTTTTTATTCATATCCAAATTTGACATGTGTTAAGCACAGAGATTCATATCACATACCAAGATAAAAACTAATCTATATAAATACCAGAAATAGAGTATAAAACACTGTAACATTGTTTTAAATTAAATATGGAGTTCAAAACTATTTTATATTAGCTAAGTTTCTATACTGTTTAAAGCTATAAGGTAGGTAAAATGTATGATATAGTTACACATACAGATCTTGACGGTATTGTTGGTGCAGCTACCTATATTTTAGGTAAAGGTATTAGAAAAATGAATATTATGTACTGTTTATAGAGCCTATAGAGATTGAAAAGATATGCGATCTTAGTAATAAAAGCTATGAAGCTATATCGATAATTGATATGGGTGTTAATGTTGATAGTTTAAAGGAGTTGCTGAGGTGTATAGAGGATAACAGTGTTGATGTATATTGGTATGATCATCATATATGGGATTTAGAATGGATTAATGAGTTGTCTAGATATGGTGTAAAGCTATATATAGATTCCAACTCGAAGTGTGCAGCTGATGTAGTTGCTAAGTCAATGAATATAGAAAATAGATTGATTAGAGAATATGTTGATGTTATATGTGCTGTAGATTCTTGGAGTTTTTATAGATGGGAGGCACTCTATCTCTATCGATATATAGACTATGTAAAGAGGTTCTATGATTAGAGAGAGCATTTATAGATATTCTAGGATATGTTTAAGTGTATAGCTGTGTTGCCGCTCTCCACGATCTCTCTTATGGTAACTATGCGTGGAAGCAAATACTTGCTCACCTCTATCCAGAGGTGGAGACGCTGTAGGTGTCTATAGACGTAGTTCACAAACACAGGCCTCTCGATAAAGCTGTGCAAGCTGAAGGGAGGGTTGGGCTTTGCGTAGATTACGCCGCTCTCGTTCCACACCCTCCTCACCGCTTCGTACAGCTTGCTGGAGTTGACATTAACTCAGAACTCGAGGATCTCTCCCTCAGGGTCGCACACTATTCGAACCTCAGTCACCTCGCTAACGCCTAGCCCCTGAGAGAAGTACTTGCCGTGGTACTCGCTGAACTTGAGCTCGACACCGTTCACGTAAACAGTCCTCGGATAGCTCTTCGCCGGAGCTTCCTGCGTAGCTTCCTCTTCAGGTAGAGGAGATGGGGCGCTGTACTCGGGCTCTACCAGCTCTAGAAGCTCCAGTGGTTCTAGAGGGTGAAGATTAGATACGTACAGCACTACCCCTACACCCACTAAGATGGCTAGGGCTAAAGCACCTATCTTCAGGTTGGAGCTAGGCATAGATCTCCCTTCTATACAGGTATCTAAGAACTTAAAACAGATTTAAAAGCTTGCCACTTGCCAGGTTTCGTTCGCAGGGCAAACTCTTTATTTAGAGTATTATCAAGGCGCTTTACCGAGTTTCACGCTCTACGTTTCCCAGATGAAACGCGTGACGGACATAGGCAAGCTTTGAGAGCTGGTGGGCGTAGCCCACGCGGGTTCGAATCCCGCCCCCGGCGTCTTAAACTATTATAGTGAACTCCTTGAAACGTTAGTTAGGGATACATTTCTAAAAACTTATATATTCTCCGTAGTAAAGTTTTTAATGCACTATATTGGTGGGGCTGTAATGCCTGAAGCTATGTTTAAGCATATAGTTAGGGTNGCTGGTACTGATATAGATGGTAATCTTAGACTACCGTATGGTTTATTGAAGATTAAGGGTGTTGGTTATCAGTTAGCAATGCATGTGATTAGGGTGTTAGGGTTAGACCCTAATTTAAGGGTTGGTTATCTATCTGAGGGTGATGTTAAGAAGATAGAGGCTGTATTAGCTAATTTATTAAATTATGGTATCCCTCCATGGGCTTTAAATAGAAGGAAGGACTACATCACCGGTTTAGACTTACATTTAATAGGTGCTGATTTATTATATGCTGCTAGAGAGGATATTGAGAGGGAGAAGAGGATTAAGTCTTGGAGAGGTATTAGACATGCTTTAGGGCTTAAGGTTAGAGGCCAGAGGACTCATACAACCGGTAGGATAGGTCCTACAGTAGGTGTTAGTAAGAAGAAGTGATGTGTTATGGGTGACCCTAAGAAATCTCGTAAGATTTGGGAGAGGCCTGGACATCCATGGATTAAGGAGAGATTAGTTAGGGAGATGGAGTTAATAGGTAAGTACGGTCTTAGGAATAAGAAGGAGTTATGGAAAGCTCAAACACTTCTTAGGGAGTTCAGGAGGAGGGCTAAGGCACTACTATCACTTCCCCCAGAGTTAAGAGCTACTAGGGAGAGGGAGTTAGTTAGTAAGTTATACCGTCTAGGACTACTGAGTTCTGAGAATGCTGCTGTAGAGGATATCTTAGCATTAGATGTTGAGAGTGTTTTAGAGAGGAGGTTACAGACGATAGTGTTTAAGAAGGGGTTAGCATTAAGTATTCATCACGCTAGACAATTAATAACTCATGGGCATATAGCTATCGGTATACGTAGAGTTACTTCACCTGGTTATTTAGTTAGTAGGGATGAGGAGAACTTAGTCGTGCCTGTTTCATCAATTAAACAAAGTATTGTTAGGATTAGGTGATAGGATTGTTCTCAGTGAGGGAGATTAAGTGGGGTATAGCACATATATTCAGTTCATTCAATAATACGATAATTACTATAACTGATTTAAGCGGTGCTGAAACATTCTCTAGAGCTTCTGGTGGTATGGCTGTTAAAGCTGATAGGGAGAAACCATCACCTTATACTGCAATGATGATAGCGTATAAAGTAGCTCAAGAAGCTATGGATAAAGGTATAGGTGCTATACATATTAAGGTTAGAGGTCCGGGTGAGCACGGACCTAAGATACCGGGTCCAGGTGCTCAAGCAGCTATAAGAGCTCTAGCTAGGGCTGGATTTATAATTGGTAGGATAGAGGATGTAACCCCTATTCCTCACGATAGTACTAGAAGACCTGGCGGTAGGCGTGGACGTAGAGTGTAGGTGGATTTAATGAGTTTAAACGTTAATGTTTTAGATAAGGGTAAGAACCATATAAAGTTATTATTTGAAGGTGTCTCACTACCCCTACTTAACGCTGTTAGGAGGGTAGCATTAGCTGAGGTCCCTACAATGGCTGTTGATGAGGTAATATTCGTGGATAATACATCAGCTCTGTATGATGAGATAATAGCTCATAGATTAGGTATGATACCACTAACCTCAGATGATGCGTTAGAGAAATATAAAATGCCGGAGGATTGTGCTGAGAGTACTGAGGTTGAGGGTTGTTACACAATCTTAACACTTGATGTATCAGCTAAGGATGAGGTATTAACAGTTTACTCACGTGATCTAATCTCGCAAGACCCTGACGTTAGACCGGTCTCACCAGATATACCTATAGCTGTGTTAGCACCTGGACAGAGATTAGCTTTTGAGGCTAGGGCTAGGTTAGGTAGAGGTAAAGAACATATAAAGTGGAGTCCATCTACTGTAGCTACAGTTACTTACTTAGCTAAAGTGAGTTTAAACAGTAGTAGATGTAATTTATGTGGTAAATGTATTGAGGTCTGCCCTCGAGGTGTACTTAAGTTAGTGAGGGATGGTATTGAAGTTGATGAGGGTAAATGTATTTTATGTAGGCAGTGTGTTAAGGTATGTGATCGTGATGCTATAGACTTAAGCTGGTATGAGGATAAGTACGTACTCTATATTGAGAGTAGTGGTGCGTTAAAACCTGAGAGGATATTATCAGAAGCTCTTAAAGTAATTATCAATAAACTTCAAATAATTTACAACGAACTTAACAAGTTAGGTAGTGTTGGGGGGAGTTAAGATGAGACGTACAGGGCCTACAAACATAAACTTAAGACTACTGATTAAGGAGTTGAATAAGTACGCTAAGGATTACAACGCACCTATATGGAGTTACGTAGCTGAATTACTCTCTAGACCTGCTAGGAAACGTGTAGTAGTTAACTTAAGTAAGTTGAATAGGTATGCTAATGATGGTGATGTTGTAGTAGTACCCGGTAAGGTGTTAGGAGGAGGTAGTCTTACTAAGAAAATCACATTAGCTACTGTATCAATATCACTACCAGCTCTAGAGAAGGTTAGGGGGTCAGGAAGTAGAGTAATTCATATTAAGGATTTAATCAGGGAATTTCCTAAAGGTTCTGGTGTGAAGGTGGTAATATGAGTAATAAGGTATTGGTGATAGATGCTGAAGGTGCTGTATTAGGTAGGTTAGCTACTATAGTAGCTAAGTCATTACTAGATGGGTATAAAGTCTACATAGTTAACGCTGAGAAAGCTGTTGTGAGTGGTAATCCTCAGATAGTTGTAGAATCGTATAAGATTTGGTTAGAGATAAAGACGTTAAGGAATCCGTATAAGTGGTCCCCGAAGAGGCCTAGGAACCCCGTAGCTATAGTTAAGAAGGCTGTTAAGGGTATGTTACCTAAGGATAGTTGGAGAGGTGTTGAAGCATTTAAGAATTTGAAGGTCTATATAGGCTTCCCGGAGGAGTTGAAGAAGTATAACGTTGTTAAAGTAGACTACACATCTTCAAGACTTAGTAAAGGATTTATAACAGTTGGTGAGATAGCTAAAATGCTTGGGTGGAAGGGTTGAGTACACAGCAACAACAGTTGAAAGTTGTTTTAGCGTCGTGTAAGAGGAAGACAGCTATTGCTAGGGTAGTAGTTAAACCAGGTAAGGGTAGGGTATGGGTTAACGGTATACCTTTAGAGATATACCCGATAGAGATGGCTCGTTTAAAGATTATGGAGCCGTTACTACTAGCTGGTGAGTCTATTTGGAAGTCTGTTGATGTTAAGGTTAAAGTCTCTGGTGGTGGTTTTAATGGCTCAAGCAGATGCTGCTAGGACAGCTATTGCTAGGGCTTTAATACTTTATACAGGTAGTGAGGAGTTAAAACAACGTTTTAAGGAGTATAGTAGGGTGATGATTGCTGGAGACCCTAGACAGACAGAACCTGAGAAGTGGATGCGTTATAGTGCTAGGAGGTGGAGGCAGAAGTCCTACAGGTGATACTTAATGGTTATAATACCTGTTAGGTGTTTTACTTGCGGTGCTTTAATAGGTGATAAGTGGAGGGAATTTGCTGAGAGGGTTAGTAAGGGTGAGAACCCGGGTAGGGTATTAGATGATTTAGGGATTACTAGGTATTGCTGTAGGAGGATGTTCCTCTCACATGTGGATTTAATAAATGAGATAATTATGTATTCTAGGAAGGTATGAGTATGTATCAGCCGTCTGAGGAGAAGAAGGAGTTTGAGAGAGCGTTAATTACTGAGAAGGGTGCTATAGAACTTCTAGTACCGTTAGATATCTACTTATCAGCAGGTGTTCATATAGGGACTCACATATGTACTAAGCATATGGAGGGATTCGTATATAGGTTAAGGTCTGACGGACTCTACATACTTAATGTAAAGTTAATAGATGAGAGGATTAGAGTAGCTGCTAAGTTCTTATCGAGGTTTAACGTAGGGTCAGTCTTAGCTGTTTCAGCTAGGCAGTACGGGTTTAAACCTGTAGAGATGTTTGCACGTCTTACTAATAACAGACATATCATCGGTAGGTTTATACCTGGGACTCTAACTAATCCTAGGTTATCATCTTATGTAGAGGCTGACGTAGTAGTTGTGACGGATCCTAGAGCTGATGCTCAGGCATTAGTTGAGGCTTCAGAGGTCGGTATCCCAGTAGTCGCTATAGCTAGTACTGATAATAGGTTATCAGGTGTTGATTTAGTCATACCGGGTAATAATAAGGGTAGGAAGTCTTTAGCAGTTATTTACTGGTTACTAACTAGGCAGGTTTTAAGAGAGAAGGGTATGATATCACCTAATGGTGATCTACCGGTAGGTTATGAGGATTTCGAAACTAAGGTGAGTTAATGAAGTTACTTAAGAGGTTACCAGCAGTTGCAGGTTATTTCTACGAATCTACATCTGATACACTCATTAAAAGGATTAAGTGGTGTTTTACTCATAGTTTAGGTCCTGGGAAACTACCTAGTATGTATGAGGGTAGATTGAAGGAAAGTATAGGTTATGTCGTACCACATGCTGGTTACATGTATAGTGGTCCAGTAGCAGCACATGTGTACTACAGAATTGCTTTGGAGGGTAAACCAGATACATTCGTTATATTAGGTCCTAATCATACGGGTTTAGGTACTGCAGTCTCTATATACGATAAGGGTGTATGGTCAACACCTCTAGGTGATGTTGAGGTAGATTCAGAATTAGCTTTAGAGATCGTGAGGAGGTCTAATTACGTTGATGTGAATTACGACGCTCATAAATTCGAGCATTCTATAGAGGTTCAACTACCTTTCCTTCAGTACATCTTCGGTACTTTCAAGTTCGTACCGATAGTATTTGCTTATCAAGTACCTGAGATAGCTAAGGACTTAGCTAACTCCATAGCTAGTGCTTCTAAGGACTTAGGTAGGGATATAATAGTCTTAGCATCAAGTGATATGACTCACTACGAACCTGATGATAAAGCACGTAAGAAGGATCATGACGTACTCGAACATATAGTTAGGTTAGACCCTATGAAGGTGTTTGAAGTCGTAACTAAAGAGGATGTAAGTATGTGTGGTGTAGGGCCTGTGCTAACGTTACTTTACTACGCTAATAAAGTCGGTGGTAGGAGGGGAGAGGTACTTATGTATGCGACTTCAGGGGATATCACTGGAGAGAAGGATGCTGTAGTTGGTTACGCAGCAGTTAGAATTCTTTAACGGTCTCTTCATTGTCTAGAGTTAATGAAGGTGTTAAATTAAGGTCTGTAGTGTATATACCGTTATTCTGTCTCCCACTCCCAAAGAAACATAACCCGGTAATAGTACTCCCTATAAAAGATTCTAAAATTACAGTAAGTGTTGAGGTATTAAGTAAGCAGGGCTTAGAATTATTAGGTGTTCCTCAAACAGTAGGTAGATATGTTTATGACTTCTACGAGTTCATACTTAATGAGTTAGGAGTTAATTACGGATTTAGGGTATGTGTTGATGGTGATTACATATACGATGGATTCATATACGTAGCTATAACTAATTTAATGATTAAATTACTTAGCGGTAGGTTAAGTAGTGATGAGTATGGATTACTTAGGTTAGTGGATAGTAGGTTAGGTATTAACGACTGCATCACAGCACTTAGAGAGTATGAAGTAGTTGGTGGGCCTTACATATGGAGATATGATGGTGAGTTACTTAAGTTAACAGATGTATCATGTTATGTTAGGGAGATGTTAAGTACTGAGGATATCTCCTTAAGTAGTGTAGTAGGTAATGAAGTACTCACTACACCGTTAACACGTCTAGTTGGGTTATTAATTATAAGCATATATAACTCATTAGTTGAGAAAGACTATAAATCCTTAAGCAACTATATAAGATTATATAATAGTTTATGGGTAGGTGTTAGTGGTATTGTTGATGGAATACTTCAAAGCTTTAAACCTACTACTGGTGTTAATTTCTTTACTTATGTTCAAGACTTAGGTAAGGTGACGTTATTTGAGGTACGATTGGTACTTAAAGGTAGTTAAGTTAGGTGGTAGTGTAATTACTTTTAAGGATACACCTATGACTATTAGATATGATGTAGTTAAGCAGTTAGTATCTGAGTTAGCAGATGTTGTTAATGAATTACCGAGTCTGAAGTTAGTAATAATTCATGGTGGTGGTGGGTTTGGACACTACGTAGTACGTAAGTGTTTAAGTTCTATCGGTAGGATAGATAGTAAGTGTTTTTCAGAGACTTCATATGCTATGACATTACTGAACACATTATTAATTAAGGAGTTATTAGGAGTTAATTTACCAGTAGTTTCAATACCACCGCATACAGTCTTTAAAGCTGAGGCTGATGGGAGGGTTAACTACGATAGAAACTTAATTATTGATTATTTAATGAGAGGGTTCATACCAGTACTATACGGTGATGTTGTCTTAGGGGTTAACTCATTCATAGTCCTCTCAGGTGATACTATAGCTTGGTTATTAGCTAAAGACTTAAACGCTCATGAGATTATATTCGTAACAGATGTTGATGGTTTATTCGATAAAGACCCTAAGAAGTATAGTGATGCGAGACTACTAAAGTATGTTAGAGCTGATGAGTTAAGGAACTTAGAGTTCTCTCAGGGTGAGTATGATGTTACTGGGTCTATGATGTTTAAACTTATGGAGGGGTTAAAACACGGTGTTAAAGGTATTGATGTTAAGATCGTGAATGGGTTAGTTAAGGGGAACTTATATAAGTCCTTACATGGTAATTCCTCTATAGGTACGGTGATTAAGTATTGAGTTATGAAGGTATTAATAGGAAGTTAGAACATATAGAAATTGCTTTAAAAGAGGATGTAGAGGGTCCGTTAACAACATGGTTTGAATGTGTATATTTAATACATAGGGCAGCACCGGAGTTAGACTTAGATGATGTTGATATATCTACTGAGTTTGTAGGTAGGAGGTTAAGAGCTCCTATAGTAATAAGTGGTATGACTGGAGGAGCTCCTGAGACTGAGAAGATAAATGCTGAGTTAGCTAAGGTGGCTGAGGTCTTAGGCTTAGGGTTAGGTGTAGGTAGTCAGAGGCAGGCGATTGAAAACGGATCTCTAAGGAGTACTTACTCTGTAGTAAGGGATTACGCACCAACTACGTTAGTATTAGCTAATATAGGTATATCCGAGTTCATAAGATATGATGTATCATTGATAGATAAGATAGTTAGTATGGTTTCTGCTGATGCCTTAGCTGTACATTTAAACGTAGCGCAGGAGTTAGTACAGCCTGAGGGTTCACATAACTTTAAAGGTTTTCTCAGGAAGTTAGAGGTCATTATGAGGGAGTTATCAGTACCTATAGTTATTAAGGAGGTCGGCTTCGGTATCTCTAAGGAGGTTGCTGAGGAGTTAGTAGGTATTGGGGTAAGTCATTTCGATGTTGCTGGTGCTGGGGGTACTAACTGGGCTAAAATTGAGATGTTAAGAGCTAGGTATAAGGATGATAAGTTGAAGGAGAGGTTAGCTCGAGAGTTACTATGTTGGGGTGTCCCTACAGCTGCTTCAATACTTGAGGTTTGGACAGTAGCTCCGAATTCTGAAATAATAGCTAGTGGTGGTATTAGAAAAGCTTTAGATGTTGTTAAAGCTCTTAGACTAGGGGCTAACGCAGCTGGTTTAGCACTACCCTTACTCAGAGCTTACTACTCAGGTACGTTAATGGAGTACTTAGACGGGTTAATTAAATCAATTAAAGCTTTATTACTACTCACTGGTTCGAGGAGTATTAATGAGTTAAGGGGTAAACCAATTGTTATTTACGACCCACTCAATACTTGGATAACTCAACGCGGTTTAAAAATACCTTAATAATGTCTTATATAGGTGATTGAATGAGTAGTGAATTACTTAAGTATGCTGTTAAGGTGGCTGAGAAGGTTAATACATTATTAGGTGAGGTTGTTAGAGGTGATGAGAAACAACTGTATGACGCGTCATACTACCTCCTTAAAGCTGGTGGGAAGAGGTTAAGACCTCTACTCACGGTCCTCTCAGCTAGGTTATTCGGACTTAATGAGGATATCTCCATATATCCAGCAACTTCTGTAGAGTTATTACATAACTTCACTTTAATTCATGACGATATAATGGATAGGGATGAGTTTAGGAGGGGTATCCCAACAGTTCATAAAGTTTACGGTGAGGCTATGGCTATATTAGCTGGTGATCTACTCTTTGCTAAGTCTTTCGAGGTAATGTTTAGATTAGTTGGTATCATCCCTTACGAACGAGTTGTTAAGGCTTTGAGAGAACTTACGTGGGCTGCAGTAACTGTTGCTGAGGGTCAAGCACTTGATATGGAGTTTGAAGGTAGGGATGATGTTAGTNTTGATGAGTACTTGAAGATGGTGTTTAAGAAGACAGCAGCTCTATTTAAAGCATCAGCTTATATAGGTGCGGTTGTAGCTGGTGCTGAGGAGAGTGATTTAGAGAGGATTAGTGAGTTCGCTAAGAGTATCGGGATAGCATTTCAGATAAGAGATGATGAGTTAGGATTAATAGGTGATGAGAAGGTATTAGGTAAGCCGGTATTCAGTGATTTAAGGGAGGGTAAGAAGACTATATTAGTTATTTACGCGTTGGAGAGGGTTAATGATGAGCAACGTAAGTTAATACTTAACGTCCTCGGTAATAGAAATGCTAGTGTTGAGGAGTTTAGGAGGGTTGCTAATATCATAATTAAATCTGGTGCTCTAGATTACAGTAATAGAGTTGCTGAGGAGTACTTAAGGAAGGGTATGTCTAAACTTGAGGAGATAAATACTAAGGATTTAGAGGCTAAGTACTTACTAAAGGAATTTGCTGAGTTCCTAACTAAGAGGTTGTATTAATGGGTTTAACAGCTAAAGTAAGAGAATACTTGAAAGACATNACTAACTACTATAAAGGTATTACATGTTATTTAGTTAGTACTACCTCTGTAGAGACTACAACAACAGTGGAGAACATCAACAGTTTTGAGAAGGTTGAATGTATTGATATAAAGAACTTCATTTCTGGAGGGTTATTAGAGAAGGAGTTAGTCATATGTAATGAGAGGATTAGTAAGTGTATACTTGTCCTTAACGGTGCTAAGGTAGATGTTGTAGAGGTTAGAGGTTATGAAGTACTACTACATGTTGATGAAGCGTTAAGTGTTAAGGAAGGTGATGTGTTAGCTTATATAGTGACTAGTAAGGGTGAGTTAAGGAAGTTTAAATCTGTACGTAGTGGGTATGTAATCCTTATAGAGGAGGTAATCGATAAACCTCAAGGATATATGATCTACTTAGCGGATGGTGAGTATGTCAGGGAAGTTAAGTAGTGAGGTCATGGATGTTATAGTTAAGCTTACTTTGAAAAACGCTATAGAACATGATGGTAAGGCATTAGTTAAAGTTGTTTTAAGTAAGTTATTAGGTTCTTTCCCAGAGTTGAGACCTCAGGTTAAGGAGTTAGAGGGTATAGTCTCTGAGGTAGTATCTCGGATCAACAGTATGAGTTTAGAGGAACAGGTTAGATTAGCTAAGGAGAAATACCCTGAAATCCTCGAGGAGAGGGAGGTCGTACCTAAGGTTAAGACATTACCACCACTACCTAACGTTGAGAAGTATAAAGAGGTTAGAACTAGATTTGCACCTAATCCTGACTTCCTAATACATCTAGGTAATGCGAGACCTGCAATACTTAGTTATGAGTATGCTAGGATGTATAATGGTAAGATGATTTTAAGGTTTGAGGATACTGACCCTAGGACTAAGCAACCTATGCCTGAGGCATATAGTGCTATTAAGGAGGATTTAAAGTGGTTAGGTATTAGATGGGATGAGGAGTACATACAGTCTCTAAGGATGGAGTTGTACTACTCAGTTGTTAGGGAGTTGATAGGAGTTGGTGGTGCGTATGTAGACTTATGCGGTAAGGATGAGTTTATGAAGTATAAGATGAGTATGAGACCATGTCCTCACAGGACAGTAGCTGTTGAAACTAACTTAGAGTTATTGGATAAGATACTCTCTAATTACTTTAAGGAGGGTGAGGCTGTGATTAGGATTAAGACAGACCTCTCACATCCAGACCCTTCAGTTAGGGATTGGGTAGCTTTTAGGATTGTAGATACTGATAAGAATCCACACCCTATAGTAGGTTCTAAGTATATCTTATGGCCTACGTATAATTACGCTGCAGGTGTTGACGACCATTTAATGGGTATAACACATATCCTTCGTGGGAAGGAACATATGGTAAATACTTTAAAACAGAGATATCTCTACGAACACTTAGGTTGGGTTTATCCAGAGGTAATTAACTTAGGTAGGCTTAGGTTGGAGGGGTTTATATTAAGTAAGTCTAAGATTAAAGAACTTCTGAGGAAGTTTCCTAAGAAGTTTAAATCCATAGATGATGTTAGGTTTGGGACTATAGCATCTCTGAGGAGGAGAGGTATTATCCCTGAAACTATAAGGAAGGTGATATTAGAAGTTGGTGTTAAGGTAAGTGATGCATCGATTAGTTGGGAGAATATAGCTGCTATTAATAGGAAACTCATAGACCCTATTACGAAGAGATTAATGTTTGTAAGTCATCCACCAGTAAAAGTACTCATACGTTCAGTACCTTCAAGTCTTACTAAAGTGTCAATACCTCTCCACCCAACTAATAAGTCATTAGGTAGTAGAGAGATAACGTTAGATGTTGTTGATGGTTATACACCAGTTCTACTTGATAAATCAGATGTTGATCTACTTAGGAGTATAGGTTATATTAGGTTGATGGAGTTCATGAATATTAGATATGTTAGTGATAGTGTTGAAGGGGTAATAACCGAGTTTGTAAGTACGGAGTTAAGTGATGCTAAGAAGGTTAAGGCACCTATAGTTCATTGGGTACCCTATAGTAGGAATACGAAGGTAGTTATTATAAGACCTAAAGACCTTAACTTACTTAAGATTAGAGGTTATGGTGAGGAGTACTTGAGGACTATTAAGGTTGGTGAGGTAGTACAGTTAGTAAGGTATGGTTTTGTTAAGGTTGATAACGTTAGAGGAGATGTTGTAGAATTAGTATTTATTCATGAGTAGTTATGACTAACTCTAAAAATTCCACACCCTAAGCTACTATTACCGTATTGTAGGTCTCATCCTCATACTCGATGTAGTATCTAATCTCACTTAATCTACGTACCTCCTCACGGATTAACTCACCATCACATACCTCCTCAGCAATTATAGTTGGAAATAATGTATCAGTTAATGATTTATCATCAACTTCAGGGATGTGTATTAACTCTATATTACTAAAGTTATAACCTAGGAGCTTCCTAACCAACTCATAACTCTTACTATCATAACCTACGAATACTACTAACCTCTTACTCATTCTTATGACCATTAACTAACTCCACAATACTACTTTCTTAAAAAGGTAGTTACTCAATAATTAGTTGTTAGGTTTTTAAGGGGTACTATGATTTTAGTTTAGTTGGTGGATAGTATTTAGTGAGTATAGTATAGATAGGGATAAGCTTAGGAGGATAGTTAAGGAGTTAAAGGATTGGAAAGCACATGCAACTACATTACTTTCGTTGTACATACCACCTGGTAGACCTGTAAGTGACGTCATAAACATGTTGAGGCAGGAATTAGCTATTACAGATAATATAAAACTTAAGAGGACTAAAGATAGGGTTCAGAGGGCTTTAACAGTAGCTATTGATAGGTTAAGTAACATATCAAAAATCCCTCGGAATGGGTTAGTGATATTCGCTGGTGAGAATGAAGATACTGGTGAATTTATATGTTTGATGTTCTCACCACCAGATCCTGTGACGGTATACTTCTACAGGACTGATAAGCATTTCCATCTAGAATTTCTTGAGGCTATGCTTGAGGAATCTGAAGTATATGGTTTGATAATTATAGAACGTGATGAAGCAACTATAGGGTTGTTGAAGGGTTCATCACTTATGGTCTTAGAGGAGGTTGAGGGCTACGTACCTGGGAAGCATAGTAAGGGTGGTCAGTCTCAGAGACGTTACGATAGGATTATTGAGGAGTTAGTTGAGGAGTTCTATAAGAGGGTAGGGGAGATAGTTAATAAGTACTTCATACCGTACCTAGAGAGTGGTAAGCTTAAAGGTATTCTAGTGGGTGGTCCGGGTTATGCTAAATTAGACTTCGTTAAAGGTGGTTACATAGACTATAGATTGAAGGAGAAGGTTTTAGATGCCTTAATTGATGTGGGTTCTCAAGGGGAGCCAGGTCTTAAAGAACTTGTTATGAGGGCTTCAGAACTGATTAAAGGTCAGAGGTATGTTGAGGTAGTGAATGCTTTAGAGGAATTTAAGTTTCACCTAGCTAAAGATGATGGTTTAGCTCTTTACGGATTTGATGATATAGTTAATGCGTTAAATATGGGTGCGGTTAAGTCATTAGTAGTTACTGAGGATATGCCTGAGTTTGAGAAGCTTATGGAGTTAGCTAAGAAGTCAGGTGCTGAGGTATACGTATTACCGGAGACTATACCTGAGTACGTGTGGATTAAGAAGACATTTAATGGTGTAGTAGCTATTTTAAGGTATAAGATCGTTTAGAAGTAGGGACTAAATGAGTATTGAGAAGAGGTTAAGACAACCAATAGTAGTGGTCTTAGGACATGTAGATCATGGTAAGACATCATTACTAGATAAGATTAGAGGGACAGCAGTAATTAAGAAAGAACCTGGTGAGATGACTCAACATATAGGTGCTAGTTTAGTCCCTGCATCAGCTATTAACGAATTAACAAAACCGTTGAGGTCTTTTATTCAATATACAGCTTAAGATACCTGGACTACTCTTCATAGATACTCCAGGTCATGAAGCATTTAGTAATTTAAGGAAGAGGGGAGGGAGTATTGCGGATTTCGCAATTCTGGTTATAGATGTAAATGAAGGTGTTAAGAAGCAAACTATTGAGAGTATTGAGATATTAAGAAGTAGGAGGGTACCCTTCCTAGTAGCTGCGAATAAGATTGATAAGGTACCTGGGTGGAAAGCTAATGAGTGGGAACCGTATTTAGTAACTATTAAGAAGCAGTCACGGAATGTTGTTGAGGAATTAGATAAGAGGATATATAGGCTTATAGGTGAGTTAAGTAGTTTAGGATTTAATGCTGAGAGATTTGATAGAGTTAAAGACTTTACTAAAACTCTAGCTATAGTTCCTGTATCTGCTAAGACTGGTGAAGGTATTGCTGAGTTATTAGCAGTACTAGCTGGACTTACTCAGAGGTACTTAACTCAGCAGTTAATGTTTACTGAAGGCCCTGCAAGCGGTGTAGTTCTAGAGGTTAAGGAGGTAGTAGGTCTAGGTACATGTATAGATACTATAATTTACAACGGTATATTGAGGAGAGGGGATTTAATAGTTGTTGGTGGTTTGAATAAGCCTATAGTAACTAAGGTAAGGGCTCTACTAATGCCTAGACCTTTAGATGAGATGAGAGCACCTGAGGGTTCGTTCATGAGTGTTGATGAGGTTGTAGCTGCAAGTGGTGTTAGGATTAGTGCACCAGATCTTGATGAGGTTATTGCTGGAGCACCGATGTATGTAATACCTAGTGAATTCTTGATTAACGACTATGTAAAGAAAGTTTCTGAGGAGGTATCCTTAGTTAGATTTAAGAAAGATATTGAAGGCTTAGTTATTAAAGCAGATGCTTTAGGGACTTTAGAAGCTATAGTTAATACTTTAGAGAGTAAGGGTGTACCGGTTAGGGTAGCTGATGTGGGGCCTCTAACTAAGAGGGATGTTATAGAGGCATCCATCGTAGCTAGGAAGAATAAGTACTTAGGAGTGATACTTCTGTTTAATGTAAAGCCATTACCAGATGCTGAGGAGTTAGCGTTAAAGGAGGGAATTAAGATATTAAGTGATAATTTAATATATAGGCTCATAGAATCTTATGAGAAATGGGTTAATGCGTTAAGGGAGGAGGAACGTAAACGTGAGTTATTAAGAACTGTATTTCCAGCTAAGATTAAAGTCTTACCTGGATGTGTATTTAGGAGGAGTGACCCAGCAATTGTTGGGGTTGAGGTTTTAGAGGGTGTTATTAGGCCTGGCTACCCACTCATGAGAGATGATGGGAGGGAGTTAGGTGTGATTATGCAGGTACAGGATAAGGGTAAGAACGTACTGGAGGCGAAGAAAGGTTCTAGTGTAGCGATATCTATAAGAGGTAATGTAATGGTTGGGAGGCATTTTGATGAAAACGATATACTCTATACAAACCCTACTGAGGAAGACTTAAGAACAGTCATTACAAAGTTTAAAGATTACTTAGATGAGGGAGTTATAAACACTATTAAAGAGATTATAGAGATTAAGCAGAGGAGTCAACAACTATACGGTCTCTCAATTATACATCTATTAAAAGACCTAAAGAGTTAGGAAGGATTAATACTTCAGACTTATCCCTCATCTACTTACTTAATCTATTTAAACATACTTAATACAGTGTTGTGGTTTGTTTAGAATTGATTATGTCTTAACTTTTGCTTATCTCTAGAGTTTTCAGTTGATTAAGTATTACGAGTTAATATTCTTTAATGAGTTGTTCATGGTTTAAGCTAGTAACTATAAAGTAGTGATGTTATCTACGTGCTATTAATTTCCTAGCTTCTCTCTCAGTTTCTCTAAGTATGACTATATCACCGATTCTTACAGGTCCTTTTACATTTCTAGTGATTATCCTACCCTTATCCCTACCTTCAAGGACTCTAACACGGACTTGAGTTATCTCACCAGTAACTCCAGTACGTCCTATTATCTGTATAACCTCAGCTGGGAAACCGAATTCCTCAACTACGTTAACTTCAGGTTGGTTAACCACTATCTTCTTCTCCTCACTCATACCTAACCCTAATCACTGATAGTGTTAAGTGTTATAAATTATTTTGATTTCTTACGATTATCAAGTTTCTTACTAGTTAAGTAAGTATGTTATGTGTTGTTGAGATGATTACATAACTTTATATATCACTTGTATTACTTAATTATAGTTACTGATGTGGAGGTGTTTGAAATGCCTGCAGTAGCTAAATGTTCGTTTTGTGGGAGTGATATAGAGGTAGGTAGTGGTTTAATGTATGTAAGAAATGATGGGAGTATCTTATGGTTTTGCTCAAGTAAGTGTTTAAAGAATTTTAAGTTAGGTAGGGATCCTAGGAAGTTACCTTGGACTTCAAGATATATATCCTCAAGGTAGTTGTAAGTTATGTTTAGATTAGGTGGTGGGTTTGGAAAAGACAGTAATAATAATAAAACCTGATGGGGTCCGTAGAGGTTTAGTTGGTGAGATCTTATCAAGGTTTGAGAAGAAGGGGTTTAAGATTAGAGCTCTTAAGATGATTAAGTTAAGTAGGGAGCAGGCTGAGAGGTTATACGATATACACTTCGGTAAGAGTTTCTTTAACGACTTAGTAGATTATATGACTTCAGGACCTGTTGTTGCTGTAATTCTTGAAGGGGATAATGCAGTTAATGCTGTGAGGTTAATGATAGGTCCTACAGATGGTAGTAAAGCACCTCCTGGGACTATAAGAGGTGATTACTCATTATCGATTAGAGAGAACATCATACATGCAGCAGATAGTATTGAGAGAGTTGAACATGAAGTTAACGTTATCTTTAAGCCTGATGAAATATATCGTGATTAAGGAAAAATTAAAGAAAAACTTTAATTAAGTGTTGTTTAGCTCTTAGTAGGTGTACTCTTACTCTTTAACTCATTATACGCTCTGATTAACTCATCAACTAATTCTTTAACACCACCTGGTTCTATAATAGCTACACTAGCAGCAGCTACTTCAATACCAGCACTCTCACCTAACCTCTTCTTACTAGGTACGTATAGGTAAGGTACTTTCTTCTCCTCACATAGTAACGGTAAATGCATAACTACCTCTGGAGGGTCTACATCCTCTGCTATAAGTACTAACTTAGCTAAACCCCTCTCAACAGCTTTTGTAGTTTCATTAGTACCCTTCTTAATCTTACCGTTACTTTCTCTAACTTTCTTCACGGCTTCATAAGCTTTCTCCGCTATCTCCGGAGGTACTACGAATCTAACATAGCTTGGTTTACTCATCCTCATCTCACCTATCGTCATCAAATACCTATACCTACCTCCTTAAAAACTTATCTCATAATGTATATCACAGAAGTTATGGTGGGTTATTAGTTAGTAGTGTTTATTAAGGATATTGGTAGAACTTTAAGGACAGTAACTCTTGTTTAAGGTATTTCATCCTGTAGCTTCCTGAATGGGCAGTCATTCCAGTAGTTGATACATAAGGGTACCTCATAAATGTTTAAGTATCTTTTAAGGACTTCACATGCAGCTAAGTAACTACCGCTTTCGTGATTTAATAGTCTGAAGTACTTACAATCAGATTTCATAGGTTTATTTAATCCGTGGATCATGAGTATCGGTCTACCATACTCTCTACCACTCTTTGCCTCAGGTATTATTGACGTATCTACATCTCTAAAGAATTTACATGTAGTGTATCCTTGACCTAAACATCTACTTGGTAGTGTGACATCACTTGATGGTTTATCTAGTGCAGGTGATGTACATAAACCACTCTTATACCACATACAAGGCAATTAATATTCCTATAAGGATTTATAGGGTTAAAGTTAATAAATCTATCAGTACTAAGTGAATAGGAGGGCTGAGTATGGGTTTAAATCAGGGAGGGTATGAGGATCCTTCACGGAGGTTGAAGCTTAAGGTAGTTTACGAAGACCCTGATGTATTAGTAGTTACTGCTCCTAACGAGGATGAATTAATTAAGATTATATTAGATTTACTTAGGAATAAGCCTATGAATGTTAAGGAATTACATTCGATACTGTCTGGATTAGCTAGTGAGGATAAGATTAGGAGGGCTTTAACACGTTTAGTAAATGAGGGTGTAGTCTACACACAACCTGATGGTAGGTTCATCGTTGCTGGGATCTAAAATCCAACTACTTCGTAGTTAGATAAACTTATAAGTAATGACTCAGTAAACATCTACTAGAGGTGAGTACGTCATGTCAAGGGTTACTGAGGATGAGCTAAAGAAAGCACTTTCTACAACAGTTATTGAGAAGAAAGATGCTAAGAAGCGTTGGGTTGAGAGGATGTTGAAGAGTGCTAAGTCTTACCATAAGATATGTCCTTACTTTGATAAGAGGTTAGGTAATTGCTTCTTAAGACAGTTAAGTGAGAAGAAAGGAAGGTGTGAGAGGGAGGGTAAGTTTGACGGGTGTCCGGTGTTTATGGGCTTTCTTGAGGGTACCTACGATAAACTAGTGAGTGAGGGTAAGAACTTACCCATAGATTTTATGGACTTATCATTACATATTTACTGATTATGATTTAATGAGGGATTGAATATATTGGTAGTTGATGACCCATTCTCTTACGTAGTTAATTCACTAACTTCTCTAGTGTATAGTAGGATTAAGGATGTTTGCGTAGGTATACAGCCGAGTAACTTAGTAGTATTTGTAGAGGAGCCTAGTAGGAGGGAGTTCGGCGACCTCTCCATACCCCTCTATAGATTATCTAGAGTATGTGGTGTTGGGGTGGATGACCTTTCAGACACTCTTAAAGACCTATCACTTAACAACATATTTTCGAATGTAGAGATAGTTAAGGGTTATTTAAATGTTTTTATTAATGAGGTTAACTACGCTAGAATACTAGCTGATACTGTAAGGATTAAGGGGCAGGATTACGGCTTCGTAAAAGATTATAAGANGTTAAACGTTGTTGTAGAGTTTGTCAGTGCTAATCCAGTACACCCACTACATATAGGGTCTGGNAGGAATGCAGTCTTAGGGGAGTTCCTCTCAAGGATTTTTGAGGTTAGAGGTCATAGAGTTCAGAGGAGGTACTACGTAAACGACCTTGGGAGGCAGGTAGCTACCCTAGTTTACGGTTATTTAAAGTTAGGGAGGCCTGAGGTACCGCAGGGCTTAAGACCTGATGAATGGTTTGGGTTCATATACGCAGTTACGAATACTGTAGTAGATATCATTAAGGTTAGAAACGATATTAAGAGTTTAGGTGGTGTTAGTGAGGATTTAGTTAGTAAGCGTCGAGAGTTAGATGAGTTAATGTCTACGCTTGCAGAGCTTAGGTCTAGGGATGAGGTCTTAGTTGATAAACTCTTGAATGAGATATCTAAGGATGAAGATCCGGATAAAGTGATTGAGGACTTAATGAGACGTTATGAGGTAGGTGATAAGGATGTAGTTGATGTTTTCAGATATGTTGTGAGGGAGGTCTTAACAGGTATTGACTACACATTACGTAGACTCGGTATTAGATTCGATGTATGGGATTTAGAGAGTGATCTAGTCTTCTCAGGTTTGGTGAGNGAGGTATTAGACCTAGCTAGGAAGTCTAATTACTTCACATTACATAAGGGTGTACCTGCGTTAGACTTTAAAGAACTACAATCTGATGACCTATTAAGACAAATTCTTAAACTACCTAAAGCTACTGAGATCCCACCGTTAATCTTGATGAGGAGTGACGGTACTACCCTATACGTTACTAGGGATATTGCCTACAGTATCCGTAAGTTTAAGGACTTCAACGCTGATTTAGTGATAAATGTTATCGGTAATGAACAGACATTAGCTCAAGCACAGTTAAGGTTAGCTCTATATGCTTTAGGTTTTAGGGATGAAGCTAGTAAACTCCTTCACTACTCATACGAATTAGTTACATTACCAGGTATTAAGATGAGTGGTAGGAGGGGGAGGTACGTAAGCGTAGATCAAGTTTTAGATCATTTAGGGTTTAGGGTTGAGGAGGTTATGAAGTCTCGAGGAATTAGTGTAGATGATTATGTTAAGGAGGTTATGGCTGTTGGTGCGTTTAAGTATATGATGCTTTCCTCCTCACCTACGAAGGTGATTAACTTCAACTTTGAAGCTGCTCTAGACTTAAGTAGGAACTCAGCACCGTATCTTCAGTATACCTATGCTAGAACTTGTGGGGTATTGAGGAAGTATGGTAGGGGGATAGAGTGGGATTTAATAGATTTTACATCAGCTAACGACCCTACACGTAGGGAGTTACTTTTACAGCTTAGTAAGTTTGCGTATGTGATGAGTAAGACCTTCAGGGATTTAGACCCTGAGATACTTGTTACATACTTAAATAAGTTAGCAGATATATTTAATGCTTGGTATGATTCCCAACCAATACTTCATGAAGTAGATGAAGGTGTTAAACAGTTTAAGTTATTCCTTACATACGTAACTAATATCGTAATTAAAAACGGATTATACGTTATGGGTATTGACGTTCTAGAAAGGATTTAAATATTTTGTCATTGTAGACTACTTCAGCTAAACATTAACTTAAGTTTAAGATGTGAAGTAATTCCTATGATATTAGTGAGAGTATTTAAGGAGGTCTGATATAGTACTTAACAGGACGGTGGGAATTATGAGTAAAGAGAGGATTATTGAGTTACGTGTTGAGACAGCTAAGCAGAGGGATATAGCTAGGAAGATATGTAGGATAGGTAGGAAGCATATGAAGCTCCTCGATGTCGAGGTTGGTGATTTTATAGAGGTTATGGGTTCTAAAGGTTCTACAATACTTCAGGTATGGCCAGCTTATGATGAAGATGAGGGTAAGGATATAATAAGGATAGATGGGTACGTACGTGAGTCTTTAGGTGTTGCTGTAGGTGAGTATGTTAAGGTTAGGAAGGCTAGAGTTGAGAGGGGTACTAAGGTTGTATTAGCACCTACATACCCTATAAGATTTAGTGGTGATTTCGTACATTATGTGAAGAACTTACTACTTAATAAGGCTGTAGTTAGGGGTGAGGCAGTATTTATACAGATACCCTTCGCATTCGGTGAGCCTATGAAGTTTATAGTTATATCTACACAACCATCACAGGCTGTATACATTGATGAGGATACTGAGTTAGTTATTAAGGAAGAGCCTGTTAGGGAGGAAGCAGTTGGTAGGGGGATACCTAAGGTTACGTGGGAGGATATAGGTGATTTAGAGGATGTTAAGGAGAGGATTAGAGAGATTGTTGAGATACCTATGAGGCACCCAGAATTGTTTAAGCATTTAGGTATTGAACCGCCTAAGGGTGTGTTACTTTACGGTCCTCCTGGGTGTGGTAAGACGTTACTTGCTAAGGCATTAGCTAATGAGATAGGGGCTTACTTCATAGCTATTAACGGTCCTGAAATCATGAGTAAATTCTACGGTGAGAGTGAGGCTAGGTTGAGGGAGATATTTGAGGAGGCTGAGAAGAACGCACCGTCAATAATATTCATAGATGAACTTGATGCTATAGCACCTAAGAGGGAGGAGGTTGTTGGTGAGGTTGAGAAGAGGGTTGTAGCTCAATTACTTACGTTGATGGACGGTCTTAAGGAGAGGGGTAAGATAATTGTTATAGGTGCTACTAACAGGATTGATGCTATAGACCCTGCTTTAAGACGTCCTGGTAGATTTGATAGGGAGATTGAGATCCCACCACCTGATAAGAGAGCTCGTAAGGAGATTCTACTAGTGCATACTAGGGATGTCCCGTTAGCTGATGATGTAGATATAGATGCGTTAGCTGAGATTACTCACGGGTATACAGGTGCTGATTTAGCTGCGTTAGTTAAGGAGGCTGCTATGTCAGCACTTAGGAAGTTCTTAAAGAGTGAGAATATAGATTTGAATAAGCCTATCCCACCAGAGAAGTTAGTTAATTTAAAAGTAACTAGGAATGATTTCTTAGAAGCTTTGAAGGTTGTACACCCAACGTTGATGAGGGAGGTATTTGTTGAGGTTCCAGAGGTTAGGTGGTCTGACATTGGTGGTTTAAACGAGGTTAAACAGCAGTTAAGGGAAGCTGTTGAATGGCCTTTAAAGTACCCTGAAATTTTTGAGAAGGTGGGTATAAGACCGCCTAAGGGTGTGTTACTTTACGGTCCTCCTGGGTGTGGTAAGACGTTACTTGCTAAGGCAGTAGCTACTGAATCAGGTGCTAACTTCATAGCTATTAGAGGTCCTGAAGTACTTAGTAAGTGGGTTGGTGAGTCTGAGAGAGCTATAAGAGAGATATTTAGGAGGGCTCGTCAAGTAGCTCCTGCAGTTATATTCTTTGACGAGATAGATGCTATAACACCTATGAGGGGGCAGAGACATGATTCCGGGGTTACGGATAGGATAGTTAATCAATTACTTGCTGAGATGGATGGGATCACGATGTTGAAGAATGTAGTTGTTATAGGTGCTACTAACAGGATTGATATCATAGACCCTGCTCTTTTAAGGCCTGGTAGGTTTGATAGGGTTATATATGTACCACCACCTGATAGGAGGGCTAGGTTAGAGATCCTTAAAGTACATACTAGGAAGGTACCTCTAGCTAATGATGTAGACCTTGAGAAACTAGCTGAGTTAACTGAGGGTTACTCAGGTGCTGATTTAGAAGCTCTAGTTAGGGAGGCTGTGATGTTGGCGTTGAGGGAGAGGCTTGAGGCAAGACCTATATCTATGAATTACTTCTTAAGAGCTTTAAACACTGTTAAACCATCCTTAAGTAAGGATATAGTTGATAGGTATGTTAAGTTGTATGAGGATTTAAAGAGGATGATTATTTAGGTGGTGTTATGCTTAAAGTCATACTAATTGTAGGGGACGGTATGGCTGATAGACCTATAAGTAGTTTAGGTGGTAAGACACCTTTAGAAGTAGCTAGTAAGGATAATATACGTAGACTAGCTAGTATATCAGCATTAGGTCTTTGGGACCCTATAGCCCCTGGTGTAAGACCTGGTAGTGATACTTCACATTTAGCGTTATTTGGTTATGACCCGTATAAATTCTACCCTGGTAGAGGTCCTTTTGAAGCGTTAGGTGTTGGTGCAGACCTCCGTCCAGGTGATATAGCTTTAAGAGGTAACTTCGCTACAGTTAATGATGAGTTAGTAGTGATTGATAGGAGGGCTGGTAGGGCATTACCTGAGAATCAGGAGTTGGTTAAGTACTTAAATGAGAATATCGGTTATATAGATGATGTAGAGGTTAGGTTTTACTCAGCTACAGAGCATAGAGTTGCAGTAGTTCTTAGGGGTGATTCAATCTCAGCAGATGTTAGTGATACAGACCCTCATGAAGTAGGTTCTAAGGTTTTAAAGAGTAAGGCATTAGTAAATAATGAGAACGCTATTAAGACTGCAGAAGTTCTAAATAAGCTTACCTTAAGAACTTATGAATTACTTAAGAATCACCCACTTAATATTGAGAGGGTTAGGAAGGGTCTACCACCAGCTAATATAGTTCTTCTTAGGGGTGCTGGTAAGATGACCTACATACCTAAGCTTCAGGAGAGGGAGGATTTAGTAGTTAGTAAGTGTTTAGCTATAAGTGCTACGGCATTGATTAAGGGGGTATGTAAATTAGTAGGGTTTGAGGTTGTTACACCTGAAGGTGCTACAGGCGGTATAGACTCTAACTTCCTATCTAAGGCTGAGGAAGCTGTTAAGGCATGTAAAGCTGGTTATGACTTTATCTACGTTCATATTAAGGGGACTGACGCAGCATCACACGACGGTGATGTTAACGCTAAGGTAAGAGTTATTAATGAATTAGATAGAGTTGTTGGTTATATAGTGGATAGAGTTGATTTATCAGAGGTAGTTATAGTTTTAACAGCAGATCATACAACACCGATTGAAGTTAGAGACCATACAGGGGATCCTGTACCACTACTGCTGTACTCACCAACTATATTTGCTGATGGTATTGAGGACTTCAATGAGAGAACTGCTCGTAAAGGCTCTTTAGGTAGGTTAAGATGTTCTGAATTACTATATACAGTCTTCGATCAGGCCGGTAGGGTTAGGAAGTTCGGGGCGTAGTAGTTAAACATTATTGTTTTAGTGGGTATGTATGGTTATGACTTACGAGGGTAGTAAGTTACCGAAGTTAAGTTATGTGAAGAGTAGGTTACGTGAGGTTACTACCCCTGATTATAATAAGTTCATTAAGGAATTCACAAGTACTTTAAGACATATCATTAGATGTAGGTATAGGGTTTTAGTAGTTCTTTCAGGTAATGACTATGTAAAACTCATAGGTATAGCTTCTCAATTAATTCTTAAGTACATCAAGTACTTAAGTAAGGTTAGGAAGGATGTTAGTAATGTATCAATTCTCCANACATATCATGACGAATTCGAAGATGGNAAGAACATGGTTAAGATTATGGGGAAGGTCCTCAGGAAATTTTCATCTAATTACAGATACATCCCATTAGTTTATGAGGTTTCTGAGAAGGTCTTAGGGACTACCCATCAGGTATTAGTGATGGATTTAACACGTGATTTAAAACCTAATGACTTAGGTAGGTTATTAGGTGTTGTAGAGGGTGGTGGTTTAATAATTCTCTTAACACCTGAATTCAACGATTGGGTTAATTTAAAGACTTTATTTAGGTGTAGTTTAGTAGTTCCTCGTCACCCAGAACCTAGGTATATATTCATTAAGTGGGTTGTGAGGAAACTTTACGAACATGACGGTATATACATATTTGATGTAGATCGTGGTAAGCTCCTAAAGACTTCAGGACTTAGTAAATGTGTAGAGAGTGTTAAGAAGATTACGATCCCGGAACATACTACCTTCCCTTTAAGTCTTTATAAGTTAGCCTTAACTCAAGATCAGGTTGAGGTAATTAAGTTAATTGAGGATAACTTCATCAGTATCCCCAGTAAGTACAGGAGGTTAACTCTAATTATAACTGCTGATAGAGGTAGGGGTAAGTCATGTGCTGTAGGTATAGGTATTGTAGGACTTATAATGGAATTACTAAAGTTTAAGAATAGGGTTAGGGTTGGTGTAACAGCTCATGATATACTCTCTGTCCAGTCACTTATGAAATTAGCTATGAAGTCTTTAGATGTATTAGGTATTAAGTATAGGGTTATAAGTAGAGAAGGTAACGTGATCGAGGTTAAAGGTGATAGGTTTAGTATAGAGTATTGGCAACCTACAGATATAATTAAGTTAGGGTTAGATGTGTTAGTAATTGATGAAGCTGCTGGAATACCTGTACCCTTACTCCATAAGATGTGGTTAAACTTTAGAAGGACTATATTCGCTACTACTATCCACGGTTATGAAGGAGCTGGTAGGGGTTTTTCAGTAAGATTTCTTAAGAGGGTTAGGGAAGACCCTACAACTAAGTTAATTGAGTATGAGATGAAGGAACCTATTAGATACGCGTTGAACGACCCTATAGAGGTTTTTCAATTCAATACGTTATTACTGGACGCAGAACCAGACCTACTAGATGATCAGGACATTAAGTACGTGGATTACGGGGAGTATGAGTATCTGAGGGTAGACCCTGAATACCTGTTTAGTAGTGATGGTGAGAGTANTCTTAGGTCTTTATTCGGTATATATGTGTTAGCTCATTATAGGAATGAACCTGATGATTTAGGTATGTTAGCTGACGCTCCACACCACCATATAAGGATTGTTAAGCTTAAGTCTGGTAAGATAGTTGCTGCAGCTCAACTAGCTGAGGAGGGCGGTATACCTGATGAGTATATTGATGAGCTTCTTCACGGTGGTAAGATAGCAGGTAATATAATCCCTGATAGATTGTTGAAGCATCTGAGGAGGAGGGAGTTTGGTAAGGGGTTGGGTTGGAGGGTTGTTAGGATAGCTGTCCACCCACAACTCCAGGGTAGGGGTATAGGGTCCTTCTTAATTAGGAAAATTATTGAGGAGGCGTATGGACGTGGTTATGATTGGGTGGGGAGTGGTTTTGGAGTTAATAGAGAATTACTTAATTTCTGGCTTAAGAACGGGTTTAAAGCACTTCACCTATCACCTGATAGGAATCCTGTAAGTGGTGAGTATACGTCGTTAGTGATATACCCGTTAAGTAGTAAGTGGGTTGAATTAGTAAATCAGTGTTTAGAGGAGTTCATAGTGAAGTTTGTTGAGTCCTTACATGATGTTTATAGGGATTTCGAACCGGACGTCGCGTACTTACTCCTTAAGCAGGCACCATTCATAACTCGTAACTATAGTTTAAATCTAACTCAGACGCAGTTAGAGAGGCTTAAGATGTATGTTAGAGGTGTTATGACCTACGAGACAGTATGTGATGCTGTGGTGATAGCTTTTAAGAAGTTAATCTATGAAGGTAAGTTAAATTGTTTGAACGAGTCTGAGGCAGTATTACTAATATCTAAGGTACTTCAAGGACTTCCTTGGCAATCAGTAGCTGAGGTATTAAGGAGTAGTAAGTTGAAGGTTGCTGAGACTCTTAGGGTAGTTGTAGCTAAGGTTATTGAGGTCTTATACGGTATGAAGCTTACTTAATAATCACTAACAGTCCTCATAGTAGTTAAGTTACTGGCTATTGGGGACTTACTAATTAGTTTTAGAGGATTGTGTTGAAGGTTAGATAAACTATATTATTAAGGCTTTAATTCACGCCTAAGAGTATAGCAGTCTACTGCGGTCCCTTGTAGGAGGATTTAAAAGTATAATACCTCCACCCACATCCTTAGTTTAGCATCTTAATAACTCGATTAAGGGAATTATCTAGAACACTTAAATAACCTATTTAACGGTGAATGTTATAGGTGTGTAGAAGTATGGAGTATATATACGCATCACTCCTACTACACGCAGCTAAAAAGGAAATTAATGAAGAAAATATTAAGAAAGTATTGGATGCAGCAGGACTTCAAGTAGATGAAGTAAGGGTTAAGATGGTTGTTGCAGCACTTAAGGAAGTTAACATAGATGAGGTATTGAAGACAGCTGCAGTAACTCCAGTAGCAGTAACTCCGGCAGTAACTCCAGCTACGATACAACAACCACAACCTGCTACTGAGAGTAAGACTGAGGAGAAGAAGGAAGAGGAGGAGAAGAAGGAGGTAAGTGAGGAGGAGTTATCTCAAGGACTAGCATCATTATTTGGTTGACCTTCAGATACTTGGATTTACCTTGAAACACTAATCCTTAAGTTTTACCTGATATAGAGTGTAAACTTATTCCCCACTATTTTTAAGGTCTTTAAAATAATTATTAATTGAGTAGTTTGACTGTAGGAGCTAGTGATGTTAGGGGATACGACCCTGTAGAACTCTCGCTTCATATCTACCCTAGGGTATGTAAACGTGTAGGTAATGTAGAGTTACGTAGGTATTATAGGTTTAGAGGTGGTAGATGGTATGGGGGTATAGCTACAGCTGATGTTATTGGTTGTAACTTAAGTTGTCGTTTTTGTTGGTCTTGGAGATTCAGAAGTAATTACTCACTCGGAAGTTTTTACGAACCGTTAGAAGTCTACAGTAAGTTATTAAGTATTGCTAAGGACCGTGGATATAGGTATGTTAGGTTAAGTGGTGCTGAACCTACAATATCTAAAGACCACTTAATAAGTCTTTTAAACCTCTTCAGAGATAGTAAGTTTGTGTTCATCTTAGAAACTAACGGTATCTTGATAGGTAATGATGAGTCCTACGCTAAGGAATTAGCTAGATATGATAACTTAGTTGTGAGGGTATCGTTTAAGGGTACAACACCTGAGGAGTTTAACTTATTAACTGGTGCTAGACCTGAGTTCTTCAACCTACAGTTTAAAGCTTTAATAAACCTCATAAACGCTGGTTTTAAAGCTGGTAAGGACGTGTATGCAGCAGCTATGATAGGTTTTAGTAGTGATGAATCTATAGTTAAGTTTGTTAAGGAGTTAAAGAGTATAGACCCTGGGTTAGTTGATGTTGATTGGGAGTACGTTATCCTATACCCACATGTTGAGGTATTACTGAGGAAGTATGGTTTAAAACCTTTAAGGTCTGTAAGTCCTAACTCTATACCTCATGAGATGATTTAAGAAGGTTGGAGTCATTATAGTGGTTATTTACGGATGTATTTAACTTTAAGGAAGTGTGTAGCACAGGATATGCATGGGTCGTAATTCCTAATAGTTTGTTCAGCTAGCCATTGAGCACTTTCTCTATCTAAGGTGATAAGCTTCTCACCAAGTGCTAGTATATCCTGCTCAATACTTGCTAAGTTCTGAGATGTGGGTGGTATTATATTAGCATTGACTATATAGCCCCTACTATCCACTTCATACCTATGGTATAGCATACCTCTAGGAGCTTCTGTAATAGCTGCAGCTACACCCTCCTTAACTACACCGTCTACGTATGGTTTACTAGGTTCTCTATACCTCTGTATAAGCTCCTCTAACTCTAGGACTGAGTGGTATACCTCTGCAGCTCTAGCTATGATGCTTTGGAAGGTGTTATACAGTGGTGTTTTATAACCATGAGATTCCACAACACTTCTAACCTCACTATCTAGTAAGTCGTAGTTGTTGTTGAATCTAGCTATAGGGCCGACTACGTAATACCCACGATCCTTCAGCTTGTACCTAAGTGATGTTGAGTACTTAGTTTGTTCAACTATTAAGTATGATTCGAACTCATCCTCAGATATATTCAATCCCTTATTCGAAACTACCCTACCATGAAGTATTGGGTATTCCTTAACACCTCTTAACGATAGGAACTCTATATCACGTTTAAACTCAGGTATAGGTAGTTTAAGTACCCACTCAAGTACATCCTTAGCGTAAGTCTTCATCTCATTTATATTCTTAAGTAATTTAGTGAGTTCATCCTTCCTAACCACTCTATAGAAACCACCAACTCTAAACGATATTGGGTGGACTGAACGACCTCCGATAACCTTAATTACGTGATTACCCCATGCCTTAAGCTTCAACCCTTTCTTCACTATCTCAGGGTTCTCCCTAGCTATACCTAGAACTGACTCATACCCTAAGAAGTCGGGGGCGTGGAGCATTAGGACGTGTAGTAAGTGGCTTTCAATCCACTCACCAAGGTAGACAATCCTCCTAAGTACTTCTATCTCATCAGGTATTATTATGCCTAAGACCTTCTCTAGAGCTCTACTAGAGCTCATTATATACGCTATCGGACAGATACCGCATATCCTAGCTGTTATATCTGGTACTTCATAATACTTCCTCCCTCTTAGGAATGCTTCGAAGAATCTTGGTGGTTCGAAGATACCTACCTCAACCCTTGATATTTTACCGTCGTCAATTTCTATATATAGGCTTCCCTCACCTTCAACTCTAGCTAAGTAGTCAACCTTAATCACATTATTCATACTCATCAACCACCTCCTTAAACTCTTTAGCCCAACCAGTAAATTGCTTAAATATTAATTGAATATCTTTAGGTCTAATACCTAATTCCTTAAAGTAATTATTCAGTGCTTGAGCTCTAGCATCAACTGCTGGACCGTAGCACCCGTAACATCCTCTCTCATAGGACGGGCATAAAGCACCACATCCACTCATTACTACAGGACCTAAGCACGGTACTCCCTTAGCCACTAAGACACATACATTCTCCTTAATCTTACACTCAATACATAAGGGACTTACAGGAAGTGTAGGTCTCTTCCCCCTAACTATTTGGAGTATGAAGAGTAGTAATTGTTCCTTACTTACTGGACACCCACGTAATTCGTAATCAACTTTAACGTACTTTGATAAAGGCTCGGCATTCTTAAGAACTTCTAAGTACTCAGGTCTTGGATATACGTATTGCTTATACTCGTTAACGTTTGCCCAATTCCTTAACGCCTGGATACCTCCAGCAGTTGCACAAGCACCTATAGCAACGACTAAATTACTTTCCTCTCTAATCTTCTTAATAACCTCAACCTCATGTGGTGTGGAGACAGCTCCTTCAACGAACGCCACATCGTAAGGACCTGGCTCAACCGCCCTCCTAGCCTCGTAGAATAATGCGAAGTCAACTATATCTACTAGTTGTAGTAGTTCTTCCTCCATGTTAAGGAACTGTAGTTGACATCCATCACAGCTAGAGAATTTATAGACAGCTACTTTTAACCTCCTCATATCTGATCCACCCAGAAGTACTTACTTATGAACCAGAGTGGGAAGACNGGACCGTGTTTACAGATGAAGTATGGCCCCATCTGACAGTGACCGCAGAGTCCGACACCGCACTTCATCCTCCTCTCTAAGGATAGGAAGATTTTATTCATCTTAAACCCCTTCTTAAGTAGTTCCTTAATTGCGTACCTCATCATTATCTCAGGCCCGCAGATAAAAGCTATACTATTTTCAGGGTCTACGTTGATAATCCTTATCAGGTTAGTTACTACACCGACATTTCCTCTCCACTCACTTGTAGGTGTGTCGACGGTTAAGTGTAGTTCTGTATTAGGTATTGATTCGTAGTCCTTATACTCGTAACTGTATATGAGGTCTTGAGGTGTTCTAGCACCGTAAAGTATTATTAACTTACCGTACATGCTTCTATTACTAGCTATCTCCCTAATAACTGGTCTTAATGGTGGTAGTCCTATACCTCCAGCTACGATCACTACATCCTTCCTCACAGCTAACTCCATAGGCCAACCAATCCCGTACGGTCCTCTAAAACCTACGGTATCCCCCTCCCTAAGCTTAGTAAACGCGTAAGTTACAGAACCTACGAATCTAACTGTGTGTGCTACGACCCTCCTCTCACGGTCGATATCACTAACTGATATAGGTACTTCACCAACACCATGTATGTATAACATATCGAATTGCCCAGGCTTCGGTAGGTCTAAACCTGCTGGTAGTTTGATGTAGTATGTAGTAACATTAGATGTTTCAACCTTGATGTTAGTGATAGTTGCTGGTATCGGAACTAGTGAAGCTGGTGAGGTACTCATACAGCACTACCTCTGAGTACCTTCCTAACCGATTCCCTTATATCTATACCTGTAGGACACCACGTCACACACCTCCCACAACCTACACAACCGTAAGTACCGAACTGTTTTATCCAGTAGGTAAACTTATGTAGGATGAAGTGTCTATACCTAGCCCAGAGGTCGTATCTGAAATGTCCTCCAGCTACTTGTGCATATATGAAGTTCAGACACCCGTCCCATACTCTAACCCTCTTAGCAGATCCGTTGAGTTCAGGTATGTCTAATGTATCAAAGCAGAAGCATGTAGGACATACCATATTACAATTTGTACAACCTAAGCATCTCTCAGTTATTTCCTTATACACCTTCGACTCAATATTAAGTTCGAGGAGTTCTGGTAAGTTCTCTAGCTCAAAACCGGCTTTAGCCTTATCAGTAGCTCTACGTATAGTTGATTCAAAGTCTCTATAGGTGTTATCATCGATAGGTTCAAGCTCTAGTAGGTTAAGGAGTTTTAAACCAAATTCACTCCCAGCCTCAACAACTAACTTACTCCCGAGTTTAGTGAAGGCTATATCAAATCCGTTCATAGCTCTAGGACCTGTACCCATAGTAGCACAGAAGCAGGTATTACCTGGTTGGGTACAGTTCTCAACTATAACTACTAACTTCTTCCTTAGAGTTGTGTAATAATCATCTACATTCAGTAACACTCTATCTAGTACTTTAATAGATGCTAAGTCACAAGGCTTTATACCGAAGAAAGCTATACGGTCCTCAGGAGCTGTAGGGAGTTCAACCCTCCACTCCGGTGATACTGTGAAGAGTAGATGTTCAGGAGGGTAGAGGTATCTCTTCGGTGAGTCAGGGCCATGTCTATAGAAGCTCCCTGGAACTAACGAGTACTTACCAGGGTTTTGAATATCCTCAACATTTCTAGCTAGTTCTTCAATGGAGTCCAACCTAGTAAGTCTTAATACGTTACCGACTACTTTATAACCTACTACTATGTAATTAAGACGTTGCAGCTCCTTGAAGAGTATTTCTAGAGAGTCATACATACTTACATATAGACCTGTCAAAGACATGGTCAGACCACATATACCTTAGATCTACATTTTTAAACATTAAGTTTAGCATGTATTGTTATAGTCGTTAGTGATGATGTAGTTTAAAACGTATTAGTTAGAAGATCTTGGAGGTCTTAAAAATGAGGGTTGAAGATCTTGAGAGGGTACTACTAGCTAATATAGGGTCTTTATCAGAGGCTTGTAGAAGTATATGTAGGTCTGATGTAGTGTATATACCGAGGTTAGAGGTTGGTAATGTTTTAGATGGATGTGATTATTGTTTGCTAAGGAATTTAATTGATTTAATTAATGTTAAGTCTATTACTATTGTTTTAAGGGATGGTGATTACTTAGAGTTTCTTAAACTTGATGATGCTGTTATTGAGTTAGGGTCTGAGGCAGCATCTATACTAGCGTTAGATGAGTTTGTTAGTAGGGTTATGGAGTTAAGAGAGTTTAATATGATATCAGATGAGGATGTTAACTCCTTAATAGAGTGGTTTAGTAGGTAGTGTGGGTTGTTAAGTATTAAGGAAAGTTAAAATATTTAAGGTTTAGTAATGTTATGGTGATAGTATGAGGTTGTACATCGCCTCAAACGATGATATACTACAAGGTAGGGTTACTGATGTATACTTTGTCAGAACTAAAGAGATCTTGATAAAGAAAGGGTTATCAGATGTTAGGGTTAGGATGGAGTTTCACGTTAATGGAGTTCCTAAAGGTTATGAGTGGGTAGTTTATTCCGGGTTAGAGGATGCACTTAAAATACTATCTCAGAGGCCTGTAAATGTTTACTCCTTACCTGAAGGTACTTTAATACCGTCTAACCACCCAGTACCTCTAATGGTTGTTGAGGGTAGGTATGTAGACTTTGTTGAGTTAGAGACTGCTGTCTTAGGTATTTTAAGACATTCAACTAGTGTTAGTACTAAGGCTGCTAGGATTAAGAGGTTAGGTATGGATAAGAAATTCATATTTTTTGGGTTAAGATCTGCTCACCCAGCATTAGCTCCTATGCTTGATAGAGCTGCATTCATTGGTGGGTTTGACGGTGTTTCAGGTATTATGAGTGAGGAGTATTTAGGTGTTAAGCCCTCAGGTACTATGCCTCACTCTCTTATAATAGTCTTCGGTGATAATGTAGAGGCTTGGAAAGCTTTTGATGAGGTTATTCCTGAGGATGTACCGAGGATAGCTCTAGTAGATACTTTCGAGGATGAGAGGATGGAGGCTGTTAAGGCTGCGAAGACCTTAGGGAAGAGATTATTCGGTGTTAGGTTAGATACCCCCAGTAGTAGGAGGGGTAATTTCAGAGAGATAATTATGGAGGTTAGGTGGACTCTAGACTTACTAGGGTATAAACACGTTAAGATAATCGCTAGCGGTGGTATTAATGAGAAGTCTGTACAGCAGTTAAGAGATATTGTAGATATTTTCGGAGTCGGTACTTCAGTAGCGTTCCCTCAACCAGTTGATATAGGTGCTGATATTGTTGAAGCTAATAAGAGTGGTGAGTGGGTACCGATCTCTAAGAGGGGTAAGTTACCGGGTGCTAAGAAAGTTTATAGATGTTCTACATTAGAGTACGAGGTAGTGCCGTGGAACTCTACACCGAGTAAGTGTTTTGAGGATGTTTTAGAACTCTACTTACAGGAAGGGAGGTTAGTTAAGAAGTTACCAAGTCCTCAAGAGTTGAGAGAATATGTATTAAGACAGCTTAAGGACTTACCAGAACCTACACCTACTGACTAATAATTAAATTTATAAAATTTAAACCCTCACAAGTAATAATTATATGGTGTGCGGGGGTGCCCGAGCTAGGTCAAAGGGGTCGGGCTTAAGACTATTTCCAGCATAGTGGGAGACCCGATGGCGTAGGCCTGCGTGGGTTCGAATCCCACCCCCCGCACCACCTTAATACCTTATGAGTGAGGTTACTTAGTAGTTTAAAGCTTAAGAACTCTGAGGTGGAGGTTTAACTAGATGATGAGTGGTGATGGCTGTGATTGATGAACTAACACACTTCTCTGATAGCTAGGTCTTCAACTAAACTTTAAAACTGAGTAATTGAATTATTGTGTTGGTAGGGCCCGTAGCTCAGCCAGGATAGAGCGCCGGCCTCCTAAAGATCAGGGGACTCACTGACGGTCGGGGAAGCCGGATGTCGGGGGTTCAAATCCCCTCGGGCCCGCCACAAACACCAGTTTAATGAAGTTTATTAGTTGTAGCTCTGTGTTTGACTTTGATGGATAATGTTAATGAAGTTAAACTTTAAAAGATATAGTATTAAAATTAAATGTTGGAGTGCGGCGGTCGTCTAGCCTGGTCTAGGACGCTGGCCTGCCAGGGTCTCTGGGGTTCCGTAGAGCGCCAGAAATCCCGGGTTCGAATCCCGGCCGCCGCACCATAAATTCTCTCATCACTTCCTGTTAGGTGGTATGAACTCAAGTAGTGATATATATGAGGAGTTAATGGGTGTTTACGACTCAATATCTAGTAGTTACTCTAGTCTTAGGACTGTAGCTTGGGGAGTTGTTGATGAGGTATCTAGTTCTGATGGGTGGGTTGTTGATATTGGTTGTGGTCCGTGTCAGAATGGGGTTAGGTATTCTTTAAGGAATAAGTCTAAGCTAGTATGTCTGGATATATCTTATGGGATGCTTAAGAGGTCTAAAGTACTGATTAGTAGGTTAGGTGATGATTTAGTAGTTCGTTCTGACCATGTTCAAGCTGATATGAGGTCATTACCTCTTAGGGACTTATCTGTTGATAGGGTCTTACTAATAGCTTCTATAAATCATATACATCCGAAGGATTTAGGAGTTGTGTTGAGTGAGTGTTATAGGGTGTTGAAGGAAGGTGGTGAAGGGTTGATAACTCTTTGGGCTTTAACACATCCAGTAGTTCTAAAACATGTTCTTAAGAACTTAATTAAGTCCTTATTTAATCCTAGGAATTTAGGTAAGGTGTTCGATATTAGAGTTCCTTGGAGGAGTAAGGGTGAGGTATTCCTAAGGTACTACCATATATATAGGGTTTGTGATGTCTTGAAGTGTTTAAGGGGTGTAGGCTTTAATGTTGTTAAGGTAGGTGTTTACAATCCTCATAAGAGGTTATTACCTGAGAATTACTACGTATTACTACGTAAGTAGTTTCGTCATGTAGGGTGAGTTCCGTTCCCTCCAATAACCTAACCTCCTATAATACTCTCTAACACCAATACCTGAAAGTATTAATACCTTCCTCTTATCATACTTACTATATGCTACCTCCTCAGCTTTCCTAAGTAGTTTAACCCCTACACCTAAGTGTTGTGTGTCTATATCACTCGGTCTCTCACCTACTGGTAGTTGAGGTCCGTACACATGTAACTCCCTAACTATTGCTGTCTTACCATTTATCTCAGGTCTAAAGGCTTTTTCAGAAGGTATTCTTAACCTTAATAACCCTACTAACACGTCGTTCCGGGTATCCTCAGCACTTATGAATACTTCAACACCACCACTAGCCTCATACTCAGTAACTAGTACTTCAACATTAGTTAATTTCTTACCCTTAAGTAGTAATGACCTACCAACTTCTCTAAATCTAATCTCATTAATCTTAATACCTTTACTTAACGCTCTCAACTCTACTAACTCACGTAGGTTACCTTTCTTAGGACCTGCCTCAATATACTGTACTGGTAGGTCTCTCTGAATCCTCATAATCCTAACCCACTTAGGTATGTAGCGGTACATCTCAGAGATTAACTCTATAGCTTCCTCATCACTTAACGCTTTATACTTACCCTCAACCCACCACTGATATAGTTTAGTACCTTTAACAACTAATGTAGGGTATATCTTAAGCATATCTGGTCTGAAGTCCGGATTATCGAATAACTCCTTAACCATCTCTAAATCCCTCTCAAAGTTAGATCCTGGGAGCCCCGGCATTATATGGTAAACAACTTTAAATCCTGAGTCCTTAAGTAGTTGAGTTGCTTTGATAGTCTCCTTAACTGTGTGTCCCCTCTCAACTATTTTTAAGATGTCATCATATATACTCTGAACACCTATCTCAACCCTAGTACCTCCTAAGTACAGTAACCTATTCACTACATACTCACTTATATGGTCAGGCCGTGTCTCAAAAGTAAGTCCAACAACTCTAATATTAGCTGTCTCATTACGTAGTTGAGCTTCTTCTAAACTCGGGAGTTTCTCAGGTCTATCCTCAGGATACCTATTAAACGCTTCGAAGAGTGAAGTCACAAACCACTCCTGATAATCCTCTGGAAGTGCTGTGAACGTACCACCCATAACTATCACATCAACCTTACTAGGTCTATACCCTAAATACTCATACTGTCTCAACCTAACTCTAACCTGCTCATACGGATCATAACCAACTCTTAAAGCCCTCATCAAAGCAGGTTCATCACCATAGTAACTCTGTGGAGTACCGTACTCAGGACCTCCAGGACAGTANGCACATTTACCGTGAGGACATGGATAAGGTGTAGTCATAACAGCAACTACAGTAACACCTGATAATACCCTAGACAACCTCCTACAACTACGTAACCTATCGACAACAACTTCAACCATTCACACTCTACCTAAATAACTAATTAAATTACAAACTAAAACCTTAATAAGCACAATATAATAAGTAGTGAGTAGGTGCCGCGGTAGTATAGCCCGGTCAAGTATGCGGGCCTTTCGAGCCCGTGACCCGGGTTCAAATCCCGGCCGCGGCACTAAACAATAGAACTTGAATTCATAACTAAATGTTAGTTATTGTTTTAGTATTGGAAGCCGTAGTTAATTTCCTAGCTCCACATCACTACTGAAGTACTGTTTCTTACCTACCCCGATGCTAGGGTAGGGACTTAACCTCATTTTCTATAGAGGAAACATTTATGGTATTGTTTACTGTTTATAGGTGTTGTAATACTTCTTGAGAATGTTAGGTCTGACGATTTGAGTTTTGTTATGATGGGTTGTGAGAGACACTGACTCTTCAGCTCTAGTTAAGTATCTCTCTGAAGTTAATTGGGGGAAGGTTGGAGACCTCCTTGAGCAAGAAACACTACTCAGTAAATGTTAGAAGCTGGTCTATCTGCTTTAGAAGTCTGGTACTTCGACGTATTGATATACTTTATCTAGGGCTTTCTCATACTTAGTTCTGTGGTTTATTAAGAATTTACTTAGGAGTTCTGCAGCTCTTAACTTACATTCACCGCATAGTATATGACCTCGTCTACATTCTTCGTAAATCTTACTTAGTTCGTGATCGTCAGGTATTAGATGGTATGCGTAGAACTCATAAACTACACATTTCTCAGGTTCACCACCTAATCTCCTCTGTTCTTCAGCAGTAGCTCTACCACCTGTGAATGCCTTCATTAACTTCTGAGTAGCTGTTTTAGGGTCTTCATCTAATGCTATATAGCTTTCAGGTCTTGATGAACTCATCTTACCACCGTCTAATCCTGTCATGAATCTATGGTATGTTGATGCTGGCGGCTTCAACCCTAACTCATTCTCAAACCTCTGAGCAACATCTCTAGTTAATCTTATGTGGGGGTCTTGATCAGGGCCTACAGGTACTAATACGTTCTTAAGCCCTCCGAAGTCCTTTAACTGTGGGTGTAGTATGTCTGCTATTTGAGTAAGTACTGATACTATCTTACCTACTTCTAAGTCCTCACCGTAAGTAGCTCTTAACTCAGCAAGTGTTAACTTCCTAGAGATTAACTGTATGAATCTATAGTACTTAGGGTGGTAATTTGATTGGAAGTAGAGGTGTAGGTTATCCTTACTTAACCCTAAAGCTATGTAATTAGCTACGTAATCGTTTAACGCTATATCAATAGCTTCCTTCCTACTAACTCTCCTAACACTATATGCCTCAACATCAGCTATTATGAGGAATATCTCAGCACCTAGGCTTTGATAATATATTATCTGATCTATAAGCATCTTATGACCGAAATGCATCTTACCACTAGGCATTAACCCAGTAACTATAGCTATTTTCTCCTTATTCTTCAACGCGTTAATGATTATGTTGAAGTCTCTATGCCCGAATATAACCCCCCTCCTCATCAGCTTATGAGGTTCTACTATATTCTTAAGCTCATCAATAACATCACTAAAAGGTCTTATACCGAATTCAGTGAATAACTTCTCGTACTCTTTAATCATTACGTGAGACCAAGGATCTATCCTAAACTCCACAATACCTATCGCCCTAATAACATCTGAGGAGGGTGTTTATAAGATTTGATAGAAAGCTTTATGTAAGGTGTGATGTTGAAGGATATCATCAGAGTTAGTACTGGTATTAAGTTACTTGATGATGGTTTAGAAGGTGGTATTCCTAAAGGTAATTGGGTAGTAATTACTGGTGAACCAGGTACTGGTAAGTCAATACTCTGTATGCATTATGCTTACGCAGGGTTACTAAGTGGTGACCCAGTAATATACGTTACTACTGAGGCTGAGTTTAGAGATGTTATTAGACAGGCTAGGCAGTTCAACATGAACTTAGATGATTTCAACACCTACTACTTAGGTGATGAGAAGCCTGAGAGACAGCCTCAACTAGTAGTTGTAGATATATTCAGTCTCCTTAAAACTGCTAAGCAGTTAAGTGCTGAGGCTGAGGAGTTAGAGAGGAAGAGGAGGTATGCAGCGTTAGAGATTGAGACTTTAATCGCAGCTATAAATGAAGGTTATAGAGTTTTAGGTCTTACTGATGAGAAGCATAAGTCCCCCTTAAGACATGTTAGGTTAGTAGTTGATAGTATCTCAGCTTTCTGGGCTGATAAACCTGTAATGGCTAGGAAGTACTCATACCAACTTAAGATAGCTACTCATAGGGAGAACGTAACAGCATTACTAGTGAGTCAGTACGCAATGACTACGAAGTCAGTTTACGGTGATTCTAGAGTAGGTGTTAAGGTGGGTAGTGATATCTATGAAGTAGCTATAGAGGACTTATTCAACGAACTGTTAAGGTCTAGTAACTTAATACGTACTAAGGATTACGACCTAGTTAACACTGACGGTATTTACACACTATCATTAAACCCTAAAAACTTAACAATTAACTGGTGTAGTGTTTACGCTGTAGTTAGGCATAGAAGCAGTAGTTACTTGTATGAAGTTGTTTTAGATGATGGTAATAGTTTGAAGGTTACTGAAGATCATTCACTATTTACTCTAGATGACGGTGTTGTAGAGGTTGTTAAGGTTAGTGATTTAAGAGTAGGTGATTACGTTCTAGTCGCTGATGTAGGTACTTCAGAACATACGCATTACAGTACTGCTGTGTTGAGGAGGGTTAGTGATATTAGGTTTATCGGTGTAGTTGATGGTTATGTGTACGACTTATCAGTAGAACCTTACGAAAACTACGTAGCTAATAACGTAGTAGTTCATAACTCTACATTCGGGTTTGGGTTAGAGCATATAGCAGACGGTATATTCCACCTATGGTTAGATAATGTCGAGGATGTTAAAGAGGTCCGTAGATACTTAATAATTAAGAAGATGAGGATGACTAACCACTATAGGGGTGCGTATAAAGTAGATGTAGTCCCTGGTAAGGGACTCATACTAACTAAGTTACAGGTGTGAGGGTGTGGTGGGCCCGCGGGGATTTGAACCCCGGACCCCCCGGTTATCAGCCGGGTGCTCTAACCAGGCTGAGCTACGGGCCCCTAAAAAATTTAGAAAATACTTATTAAATCTTTTACTTAAATCTCAGGTCTTGCTGAGGACGGTGTCAGAGGGATTCGTAGACATCATCTAATCAGTAAGGACGCCTCACATCACTAAATTAATTCTTACATAATCACTTATATGTTTTGAATTAGTAGATATGATTGCTGTAGTTAAGGTATTAACTTGTATGACATGGATCGTTAGGTTAGATCCTTTAAGACCTGATAAGGATGTGATCTGTAGGGTAGCTGATATTTTAAGGGGTGGTGGGTTATGTGCGTTCCCTACAGAGACTGTATATGGTTTAGGTGCTGATGGTTATAACAGAGATGCTGTTGTTAAGGTATTCAAAGTTAAGAGGAGGCCTATGGATAACCCGTTAATAATACATGTAGATTCTGTAAGGATGTTTGAGGAGGTTTCAGAGAATGTTCCGGAGACTGCTTATAAGCTTATTAGGAATGTTTGGCCGGGGCCTCTGACCTTAATAGTTAGGAAGTCTTCGAAGGTTCCTAAGGAGGTTACAGCTGGTAGGTCTACAGTAGCTGTTAGATGTCCAGGACATCCAATAGCTTTAGAGTTGATAAGTACTTTAGGGAGGCCTGTAGCAGCTCCAAGCGCTAACTTAGCTGGTAGGCCGTCACCAACTACTGCTGAGCATGTGATTAAGGATTTAGTAGGTCTTATAGAGGTTATAATCGATGGTGGTGAGACCTTCTTCGGTATTGAGTCAACTATAGTAGACTTAACTACAGACCCACCAACACTGTTAAGACCTGGTCCTATAACTGTTGAGGACTTAGTTAGGATTTTAGGTAGTGATGTTAGGGTACCTAACTTTGCTAGGGGTTTCTCAGAAGCTGAGGTAGCTTTAAGCCCAGGTGTTAAGTATAGGCATTACTCACCTAATACACCTTTAATACTTATTGAGGCTAAGGACTACAGTGATTTAAGTAGATTAGTTAGTACTGTACTCCGTAAGGCTTCTGAGGAGGTTTCTAAGGGTTTGAGGGTAGCTATAGTATGTAGTAGTGAGACTATGAAGTACTACTTAAGTAGTGGGTGTAGGTTACTATGTATTGGTTCACGTAGTAACTTATATGAAGTAGCTCATAACTTATTCAGTACGTTAAGACTTATAGATTCGTTAGGTGTTGATATAGCTATTGTTGAGGGTTTTAAGGAGTTAGGGTTGGGGTTAGCTATAATGAATAGGTTGAGGAAGGCAGCTACTTATAAGGTCATCATAGATTAATTCTTCTTAAGTAATGCTATGAAGTATCCTGGAGTTCCATGTATGTGTGGGTGGAATCTTAGTAAGTACTCACCCCATAACTCATCAACTAATCCTCTAGTACCAACCTTAATATACGGTTCAACTACTTCTAATCCTAACTCCTTAATAGCTCTCCTAATATTCTCCTCATTCTCCTCAAGTGTTACTGTACATGTTGAGTAAGTTATTAACCCACCCTTCCTAACAATCCTAACAGCCTCACTAATGAATTGGAATTGATACTTAGATAATGTTGTTATGTCCTTATACCTCTTAACGTCGAATACTTTAGGTATAACTCCTAAAGTACTGCATGGAGGGTCTATAAGTACTTTATCAGCTANTAACCACGGGAAATCAGTATGTAGGTACCTACTATCAGCTTTAAAAACCTTAACACTACTTAAGTGTCCTAACCTACTTAACTCCTTAATCATGTCCTCTACCTTCCTCAGTGAGTGGTCGAAGGCGTATACCACTGCCTTACCCTTAGATAACTCTACTAGATGTCCTGTCTTACCACCAGGGGCTGCACACATATCAACAATTACCTCATTAGCTTGAGGATTTAATAACCTACTAACTAGTATTGATGGTAGTGATTGAGGGTATATCAAACCCTCACTATACTCAGGAAGTTCCCTAACCTTAATAACCTCATATAAGGACTTAATAGTCTTAACAGCAACTCCCTTACTACCCTTCTTAATATCCTCTGAATCAACTATAGCGATACCGTAAGCTATTACATCACCGTAGGGGGTTAAGATATTAACTTCAGAACCCTTACGGAACTTACCACCAAGGACTCCAGGGATGTAGAGGTCAGAACCGAGTATAACTGATTCAGAAGCTTTCTTATCAGCTATAACGTAATTACTTACTGAAGGTATGTTAGGATTATGTCTTACTGGGAAGTATATAGCTTCATCAAGGTACTCATCCTTATAAACCTCAATACCTCTAACCCTCAACCTCCTAATTAACTCATCAGTAGGTGTCCGTAAGGTATTAACCCTAACGTAATATCTACTCGGAGGTCTCTTAAGAGAATCTAAAAACTTGTAGAGGTCATCACCGTAAACCTTACTTAAAGTACTTATTAATTCCTCATCATAGTCTATAAACACTGTAGCTACCATACAGTACTCTATGAAATAATCTAAAAGGTATTAAACAAACTAAAGATGTAAACCTCCTCATAGATAATGGAAGTAGTACTTAAGGTTTGTAGTAGGGTTGTAGACTTTATTAAGTGAGTTTAATTATGTTTAGACCTACCCTGAACTTCAGGACTTAGTCTTTAACTGTTGAGTTAGAATGTCTTGAAGGTCCTAAACATATTATGGAGTTAATTATGTTATATATTGAGGTATGTACATTAATTTTTAGTGATAATATGAGGAGGGAGTTAGTTGTATTTTCAATCATTCTCATGTTATTAATAGTAGTTTATGTTGTTCAGACTACAGAATTACGGAGTGAGGTTAGTAGGCTTAAATCCGAGAATGAAGTGCTTAGGAAGACTTATGAGTTTCAAATAGATCAGATTAGAGTTTATTATGAATCCCGAATTAGTGAACTTCAAGATGAGGTAGGTAGATTAAGTATTTTAAATGATGAGCTTAGGGAGGATTATGAGTCTAAGATAAGTCAATTACAGGTTGAGATTAAGAAGCTTATAACTTTAAGTGAGGAACTTAAGAATGATTATGAATCTCGAATCGATCAACTTAGGAGGAGTTATGAGTTTCAAGTAAGTCAGCTTCAGGTTGAAGTAAATAGATTAAATAATCTAAATAACTTACTTAAGGAGAGTTATGAATCACAGATAAAAGCACTTAATAATGAGATTAATAAGTTGAACGTCTTGAATGAGGAGCTTAAGAGGAGCTATGAGTCTCAGATAGATCAGTTGAAAGGTGAGGTTGAGAGTCTTACAGCTATGAATTATGAGCTTAGAAAGAACTTAACTTACTACATGGACTTACTCTCTAAGCTGAACTCAGAATACTATACAGTTATTAGTGATTATGAGTCTCAGATCAGTAAACTACGTTACGAACTTACAAAACTACAGTATAAGCTTAAATATGCAGTATTTCCAGTAGAACTCTTCATTATGTCTCAAGATGAGATCAATAACTTCCTCATTAAGTCAATTACCTCCGTAAGTAATTTATCTAAACAATTCGAGACTAAACAATCAGTTAATGAACTCCTTATGAGGGTATTTGAATATACTGCAAATAATACGTATTATCAATATGATTCTATAGCTATTAGGTCTGAGAATGTTGTTGGAGGTAATTATTGGAAGTTAGCTAATGAGACGTTGATTGATTTAGGTGGTGATTGTGAGGATTTAGCTGTTTTAACATACTCACTAATTAAACCATACATAAACCATACATACTTATTAGGATGGTATAATAATGAGACTGGTCATGTAGCTGTAATCACCTACATTAATAGGTATTGGTATATTATAGACCCTGCAGGGAATTGGTTAAATAATTATAAACTAATGATAAGACTCACAATTAAAGATCGTGTAGGTAGGGAATGGATATGGTGGTTATCACCAATCTATATACACCCAGATATAAAGAAATCAGGACTACAAAACGGTTACATCATATATGAGTGGAGAGAAGGGAGTAAGACACTAACTGAGATTGAGGGTTACTCAGATATCACACGATTACTTCAAGATTGGTTAAACTATTGGAGAGGATTAGCAGGAGATAAACCAAATCTAGTAATGATAGATATAAACATATTCTATAAAGACTTAACACTAAATGAGTTAACTCAAAAACTAATAGAAGTAACTAAGACGTAAACTGCTAGGCATGTGTGATGTTGGAGCAGGAGTAGAGGAGATTAATGGAGACCTAGAACTTTACATCAAGGGTTTCACATGTTTACCATCTATAGAGATATTTAAGAAAACAGTAGGATTGGTATTAAGAAAGGTAAGTTTACGGAAAACTCGTAAGCAATAAATTTTCTAATAGCATTTTAACATGTTATTTTAAGAACTGAATGAGGAGGTAGATCCTCTAAAATAGTCTCCAAGAGAAACTAGTATGCAGCATTTTTATGTAGTAGTTAAAGATGTCTTAAATTCTTACGTTCTTCTTGAAGTTGTTGTGAACTTCAGAGAGTAGTAATGATAGGTCCTATGGATAGGGTGAGAAGTTACCATCTGTTTTGAGAAGTAAGATCTCATCAAGGATCTAGAGCTAGAAGATAAGAGTTTAAAGAAGGATAGATTACGTATGGGGGGTGACTTGAGCAAATTGTGTACGGACTTCATACAACGTTGTAAAGAAGTTAGAGAAGAATATACTTGAGAAATTTGATGTTGGGGAGGTATCCTCACATTTTAAACATTTAGCAGGTATTAATGGGGTTGGGGATATATTATAATTATAATGATTTGGTTAAATTCTTTGAAGAGAATACTAAGGTAAGAAGCGATGATACATATATGAAGTACTTGAAGAAGGTGGGGTCATACGTATATCATTTTCTCAATCTTACACCTACTACAGGATCTAAAACACCATTTGAATTAATAGCTGAGATTGAAGGAAGTGAAGAACATGTCTGAGTCAAAGTTTCGGACTGCTACTACCATTAGCTCCTAGGATCACTCATTTTCAATTCAACATGTACACCAACCCTACACCATAAATAGGTTTTGATTATCTGAGATATCTAACCCCTTAAATAATGTGCTTAAATCTTAATGAATTATTAATTCTTCATAGATTTTCTCTACACTATCAACAATCTCTTTACAATCATACTTTCTTACCTCATGGAAAGCGTTTTCTGATAGTTTTCTACTGAAACCTCTATCCTCTAATAGTTCTAAGACGTATTGAGCCATCTTATATTCATTCCCATTTCTTACGATCAGTCCTGTCTCTTCATGTTTTACAACCTCACATATACCTCCTTGGTCTGTAGCTACTATAGGGGTTTTAGAAGCCATAGCTTCTAGTATGACTATTCCGAAGGACTCTCCGAAAATTGATGGCATTACGAAGACGTTTGCTTTATGGTATAGGCTGATTATTTCTGATTTCTTCGGTCCTAGTTTGAGCGATACGTTCTTCTGTAGGTCTAGGAGGTCTATTAGGTTCTTAAGTATTGGGGTTAAGTACCCAGATCCAGCTATTGTTAGATGTGCTTCTTTATTCTCCTTAACTACGTACTTCATCATTTTCAACAGTTTATGTAAGCCCTTACGATAGACTAACCTGCCGACGAAGAGTATGCTTCTCCCATCGAATACCTTACTATTCACAGCGAACTCAGATACATCCACGCAGTTCGGGATTACCTCAACGTCTTTGTCTGTGAAGTACTTTATGAATTTAGCAGCAACCTTACTTACAGCTATGATCCTATCTGCATTATTTATCATACACTTTACTGGGAAGAGTATATAGGATGATGGTCTCCACATGATATCGAAATCATGCATGAATTGTATAGAATGATTCGTTAGTACAGTACCTATGCCGAGCTTCCTCCCTATAGATATAGAAAATAGTGAAATAGGTGAAAAAGCGTGATGTGCGTGGATCACATCAAACCTACCCTGCCTTAATACATACTCTAACTCATCTACATGAGGTATGTCTAACACTGATGTTGACCTAAAAATAGATTGTATCCTTACTATATTTAACCCAAGCTTCACATCATTAAAGCTTCCTTTCTTCGTTATTATAGTAACCTCATGACCTCTCCTCTCAAGAAATCTCGCTAAGTACTCTATATGAGTTGTTATCCCACCTAACTTTGGGTAAAAGTAATCACTACATAAAGCTATCCTCATACATACTTCCGATAAACTATATTAATAAACTAATTAATATTCTCAACAATTCCTATAATGGAGTAAAGACTAGTCGGGGTTTCACTAGCTAACTTCGTAGCTCGGTTGGGTGAGTACTTAAGTGATGAGTATGAGGGGAAGCTATTTTCTGATGAGTTTATTAAGTCAATAAAGCAAAGTAATCTACCACTAACTAATGATGTGATTAATAGGTTTGTTAGTAAGTATGTTGATTTTATGAGGAGGGTAGCTGAAGCATTACCTGATGAGTTTAGGGCTGTAAGTCCTTATCAGTAATTGCTAGGAATCATTATTCGTATCTAGTGGTTGTAAGGAGGTAGTTGGTTAAAACTTAGGTGATAAGCTAGCTTTAATGATCGGTAATGAGTTCACAACTGTTAGTAAGGGTGGTTTAGCTAGTACTTAGAGTAGTTGATAAGTTGGGTAGATATGTTTATTTAAGTAAGGGTTTAAGTGTTGATGATGTTAATAGAGCGATTAGTCAGGTTATTAAGGAGGTTAGTCCTGATGAGCTAGTTAAGTTAAAACAGCTTCAGACTGTTTTATCGGCTAGGTCTGGAGTTATACCTAATAGCTATTAGTAATACTTATGACGGTCTCTTAATAACTGTAGCTACGACTACACCACTATTAAATCTTACTAAGGATGTTATTGAGGGTTTAGGGCTTTCAGAATCTGTAGTTACTGAGATGGATGAGGTAATTAAGTTAAGACCTCAATACATTCTCGAGGAAGTAGTAACTATACCTTAAAGGTATATACCTTTTATGAGACATTAGATGAGGTAGCAAGGCTTAAACCAGTATATGAGGAGGTATTAACACATATTACCATACCTAGGGAGGTTACTGAAGTTATCACAATACCTGAAGTAGTTAGTGAATTTGCTGAAGCTAAGCAATTAGCTGATGTATTAGTTAAACCAGTTGGACCCCAGTATTTATTGAGGTTTACGCACCATACAAAGAACCACTACCGATAATATCACCACATCAACTTGCTTTAGGTGTTATTCCAGAACTACCTATGATTCCTAAACCTACTGAGGAGGAATTAGAAGTAAGACCTGGAGTAAAGAAGCCTAGAGAAGTTGAGAAGGTAGTCCTTATAGGACTACCTCCCACTATCTGCTTTAGGACTAAGTCCTGAGAGTATTTTAATTTGTCCTTGTATGTTCTTCCCCGTACGTGTAAAGTATATTAGGTTTTGAGGGTGTGGGGTATGTGGTGGTGGAAGTGGTTTTCTACCGTGTTAGGAGGATTAATAGTAAGTATTACCTGATTAAGGAGTGGTATGATTCTACGTTAGGTAAGAAAGTGAGTAGGTCTTTAGGTCCTTGTGATAGGATTGAGAAGTTATTGGTGAGGTGCGGGGGGTGGGATTCGAACCCACGCAGGCCTACGCCATCGGGGCCTCAGCCCGACCCCTTTGACCTAGCTCGGGCACCCCCGCACTTGTCTGGATTTCTTAAATCCCTATATGTTTTCTTTGAGTGAGTTTTTAACCTTAGCTATGTTTATGTAGTTAGGTAGTGATGTTATGGTTAAGGTATTTCATGAGTTGGTTTCTGTTGATGATGTTATTGGGATTGTTGGGAGGTATTTAACTCTTAGGCCTTTAGGTGTTGAGGTTGTTGGTTTAGGTGATGTTTTATGGAGGGTTGTTGCTGAGGATATATATGCTTCTGTTGATGTACCTCCCTTCGATAGGTCTGAAGTTGATGGTTTTTGTGTTATATCTAGTGATGTTGTTGGTGTTGAGGAGGATAGGCCTGTTGTGTTGAGGGTTGTTGGTGTTTCTAAGATTGGTTCGCCGTTCTTAGGTGAGGTTANNGTTGGGTGAGGCTGTTGAGGTTGATACTGGTGCTGTAGTTCCTAGGGGTGCTGATGCTGTTGTTATGGTTGAGTACTGTAGTAGGGTTGGTGACTCATTATACGTGTATAAGTCTGTAGCTCCTGGTGAGAATATCGCTTATGCTGGTAGTGATGTGATGAGGGGGGAGTTAGTCATCAGTAGGGGTACTCTAATAACTCCTAAGGAAGTACCTATACTTGCTGCTTTAGGTTTGAAGGAGGTGAAGGTTTTTAAGAAGCCTAGGGTTGCGGTCATATCTATAGGGTCTGAGTTGAGGGGTCCTGGTGATGTGTTAGGTTATGGTGAGGTCTACGATGTTAACACATACTCAATCTCAGCTTTACTGAGGGAGTTAGGTATTAACCCAGTAGTCTTCGGTGTGGTTAGAGATGATTACGAGTTAGTCCGTGATATAATCTCTAAAGCTTTAGATGTAAGTGATGTTGTAATTACTAGTGGTGGTACTTCAGCTGGTGTGTCTGATATCACTTATAGAGTTATTGATGATTTAGGGGAGCCTGGAGTAGTAGTTCATGGTCTGAAGGTAAGACCTGGAAAACCTACAGTTGTTGGTGTAGTCAGTAATAAGTTAGTGGTTGGGTTGCCTGGATTTCCGTTATCAGCTATAATGATATTTAACTTAGTGGTAAAGCCCTTACTCCTTAAGTTGATGGGTGTTGAGTCTATACCTGAGTTTAAGGTTAAGACGTTAATTGCTGAGAAGGTAGTTGGTGGTAGGGGTAGGGAGTACTTAATACCTGTTATCCTAGTCAGTAGGGGTAGGGATTTAATAGCTTACCCAATACCTTACTCCTCAGGTTCTTCCTCAGTCTTCACAGTTGCTGACGGTTTTATTAGGATTCCTGAGGGAGTCGGTATTGTAAATGAGGGTGAGGAAGTAACTACATACTTACTAAGTAGTTATGTGAGGCCTGCTGAGTTAGTCTTTATGGGTAGTCATGATTACGGGGTTAACATAGCTTTAAACCTCTTTAAAGTTAAACCACATGCTAAGGTAGTTAACGTTGGTTCTTTAGCTGGTTTGATAGCTGTTGGTAAGGGTGGTGCTGATATAGCAGGTATTCACCTCCTAGACGAACGTACTAACACGTATAACGTAAGTTATGTGAGGGGTTTAGGTTTGGAGGGTAGGGTAGTCCTCATTAGAGGTTATGTGAGGAGTGTTGGTTTAATAGTACCTAAGGGTAATCCTAAAGGTATTAGGAGTGTTAAGGACTTACTAAGAGATGATGTCGTGTTCATGAATAGGAATAGGGGTTCAGGTACTAGGACATTATTAGATATACTTTTTAAGGAACTTGCTAAGGAGCTTAACATTAGTTTTCAGGAGGTGGTTAAGGGTATTAGGGGTTATACAGTAGAAGCTAAGACTCATACAGCTGTTGCTGCTGCAGTAGCTCAGGGGAGAGCTGATGTAGGTTTAGGAATTAAAGCAGCTGCTGATATGTATGGTTTAGACTTTATAGAGTTNCGTAAGGAGTGCTACGATTTCGTAGTTAATGTAGAGAGTTTGAGGAAGTCAGTAGTTAAGGAGTTCATAAACGTGTTGAGGAGTGAGGAGTTTAGGTATAGGATGTCAATGTTAGGAGGTTATGAGGTCCCAGATGATGTAGGGACGGTGATGAAGTAGGTATTTAATTTCGATGAAGTCTTAAATGTTGTAGTGTTTTTACTGGGTTGTGGGTTGGTCCTCTATATAATGATGATATTTAAGTGTTGTTAACTTATGTGAATGGGGTTGTTGTATGAGTATGTTTGTTAGGAGGGTTGGTCCTGGAGCTAGACTTAAGGGTAGGAGGGTAGTCTTCATAGTAGCGAATGAGTTTGAAGATGTTGAACTCCTATACCCGTTTATACGTTTAAGTGAGGAGGGTGCTGAAGTGATTATAGTACCTATGAAGATAGGGATTCATCCAAGACCTGCAGACCCGAGTAAACCAGTTACTGGTAGGTTCGGTACACCGGTTCCTCTATTAGTGTTTAGGGAGGGTGAGAGACATATACTTAAGGAGCTTAAAGAAGTTAGTGTTGATGATGTAGATGCTGTAGTTATTCCAGGTGGTTTCTCACCAGATTACTTAAGGAGGGTACCTGAAGTACTGAGTTTTGTTAGGGAGGCGTATCAGAAGGGTAAGATTGTAGCTGCGATATGTCACGGGCCTTGGGTCCTCATATCTGCAGGGATTACTAAGGGTAAGAGGATGACTGGTGTGATAGCTGTTAAGGACGATATAATAAATTCAGGTGCTGTTTACGAGGACGTACCTGTAGTTAGGGACGGTAATTTAATAACTGCTAGAGTTCCTGATGACTTACCAGAGTTTTGTCAAGCGATAATAGATGCGTTAAGTAGTTAAATCAGATATTTTTAATCATTAACTACGTGTTCTGAGGCTTAAGTTCTTACCTTTAGTTGAGGATTTAGTAAGTGTATCTACCCCTAACAACGGGAGTGACGTGTTTAGTGGTGGACCGGCCGGGATTTGAACCCGGGACCTCCGCCGTGCGAGGGCGGCGCTCTTCCAGACTGAGCTACCGGCCCTAATACCCTACTTACAATTACTTCCTTTATACTTTACCGCTTTATTCTTTCTTGAGTAGGTATGTACTCCCGTCACAAGCTATTCCAGGTGTTGATATCTGGAGGGCTTCCCTACATACTGTGAATGCTAATCCCTCGTTATAGCATAAGTCTCTAAGTGTTAGGAGGTACTTAAGTCTTAAGTCTCTAGGTAGGTATACGTAATTACCTAATCTCTCACCTTTAGCGTAGAGATTTCTTAATTTAATAGCTATTTCTGGGAATACTCTACATACTCTATTTAGTATATCACCTCTTACCTTTAGTGTTGATGCTGTTATCTGTACTACACCTATACTTGATAGTTCTCTAATTAATTCTCTTAACATGTTTAAATCGTCGTTAACGTAAGGTATTATTGGGTCTACCCTAACTGTAGTTATTATGTTATTACTGATTAGTTTTTCTAAAGCTCTTAACCTCTTAGTAGTTGGTGGTGCGTTAGGTTCTAATGTTCTGGATAGGTTATCATCGTTTGTAGTTATTGTTATTGATACTACTACATTACCGTTACTTAATATATCTAAATCCCTTACTACTAAGTCTGACTTAGTTATTACTAGTATTGAGTTTTTATTCTCTATTAATAGTTTGAGCGTTCTCCTAGTAAGGAATAAAGTATCTTCAGGTGGTGTGTAAGGATCACTACTATTACTCATAGATATTAATGCGTTCTTAGGTAGTCTGCTTAAGTCTTTAATCAGGTTATGGATTAAGTCTTTCTTAGGTCTAGGCCTATCGAAATCTCTAATGTATGTCCTAGCATAACAGTAGATACAGTGGTGTCCACAGCCTGTGTATGGGTTTAAGTTGAATTTTAGGGGGCATGTACATAGTTTAGACCTCCATGGGTCGAAGAAGTCAATAACTCTTAATCTAATGTTTCATCCCCTTTAAGAATGATTAGCTTAGGCGCCGGGGGCGGGATTTGAACCCGCGTACCCCAGATGGGGTAGTGGGTCTCTAGCACTTGCTGGACTCGAGCCCACCGCCTTGGACCGCTCGGCCACCCCGGCATTAAATCCCTATCCAAGTCTTTATCTACTTTAACTTATTATAAATGTTTTATTTAGTAGGTAGTTTACATACTTCAACTCTGTATATGTACTTACGTGGTGCGTAGTCAAGTACTCTAACAATATTTTTGATTATGTAGTTAGTTCTGTATGAGTTACTTAATACGTTATCTACTTCTTTAGCTGCGTTTGACTGTGTATCGGATATGACGTAGGTGTAGGCTGTCCCGTTAACCCTCAGAACTCTTAACACTTTAGGTAGGTAGTTTACTGATTTATGTGGTAGGTCTAGTATTACTTTATCGAAGGTTTCACTTCTTAAGGAATTCAGTAGTTCTGAAGCATCACTGTTTATGATGTCTACATAACCTCTTACTAACTTCTTATTTATTTCTAGTGATTTACGTAGGTATGTGAGTGCGTATGGGTTTATATCATTAGCTACTACGTATGACTTCCTACTACATACTATNTGGAGGGTGAATGGACCTACACCTGTGAATAGGTCTAATATCCTCTCATTATCTACTACGTTGTTAGCTACTCTCCTACGTTCCTCAGATAGTGATGGGTTGAAGTATGCTTTACTTATATCTACGTATATCTTTATACCGTATTCTTTATGTATGGTTTCAGTCCTCTCCTCACCGTATATATGTATTAATTCCTTAATTCTGTAGTCACTTACTGTTAACCCACCGATGTAGACAGCCCTTACGTTCTTATTAGTTAGTTTTATAGCTCTACCTACTTCAGTAGCGTAGTTTCCTAATTCTTTAGGTAGGTTTATTACTGCTATATCACCTATTATGTAGAATGAGTTAGGTATGAGTTTTAGTGCTTCATCAGGTACTACATTCCTTAGTAATTCTTTAAACTTAACATACTTCCTACTCCTTAACTCATCACTACTTCCTCCAATAACCATACACGATCAATACCTTCATCATTATTAATCTTAGTAGGTTTAATAATGATTATTAATTTTAATTTGTAATCAGTAAGTGGGGTATGTCCTTTGAGAGTTGGAGTAGTAGCTAAGTTAGATGATGAGAGAGCACTTACGATTACTAAGGATATTATTGAGTACTGTAGTTCTTTAGGGCTTAACGTATTTGTTGAGGAGAGGTTAGCTAGGATTATTCAGTTAGGTAGGGTGTTTAACTTACCTAATGCTGATGTTGATTATGTAGTCGTAGTTGGTGGTGACGGTACTGTACTTAACGTCCTACAGTTATTAGGTGATAATAACTTACCAATTATAGCTGTTAAGAGTGGTAGGAGGGCTTTCTTATGTGAGGTACCTCCTGATGAGTTTAGAGAGTTTCTTAGTAGGTTTGTTAGGGGTGAGTTTACTATTAAGGAGTATATGAGGTTGGAATCTGTTGTTGGTGGTTTTAGATTACCGTATGTTCTTAACGAGTATGTGTTAACGACTTCAGGGATGTTTAGGTCTAAAGTAGCTCACTTCAGGGTTTTTAAAGTTGTTGGTAGTAGTAGTAGGCTTATATATGATATACTATCTGATGGTATTATAATAGCTACTAGTATTGGTTCTACAGCTTATAACTTATCTGTTGGTGGTCCTCTAGTAGATCCTGGGTTGGAGGCGTTGATAGTGACTCCTCTAGCCCCGTTATCACTATGTGTTAGACCTATAGTACTACCATCATATGTTGATGTAGTTGTTGAGGTTGGTAGTGAGTCTTATGGTGCTGATGTTGTAGCTGATGGTAATTACGTAGGTAAGGTAGAGCCTGGGGGGTTTATTAGGGTTAGGAAGGCTGGGAAATCAGCTAGGTTTGTAAGGTTTAGTGATGTTGGTTTTGATTATAAGGTGTTTCAGGGGCCTATATATGGGTTTTAACTTATGTGGTGATGTTATATACGTACTTGATGCTGCTGCTTTATTCGCTTCATACCAACTCATGCTACCTCATAACTCTAAAGCAGTTACTACTAAGGAGGTTGTGGAGGAGGTTAGGGATTTAGATAGTAGGGCTTCGTTAGAGTTGTCGTTGAGTGCTGGTAAGTTAGTTATTGTTGATGTACCTGACAAGTTCTTAGTTGAGGCTGTTAGAGTTGCTGGGGATTTAGGTGAGTTTAGTAAGCTTTCAAAAGCTGATATTTCATTAACTGCGTTGATGATTATGTTAGTCCGTGTATGTGGTGGTGTTGATGTGTTTGTAGTTACTGATGATTACTCCCTTCAGAACATAGCTAATTACCTAGGTTTGAGGGTTTTAGGTGTTAAGAGGAGGACTATAGATAAGGTTGTTAAGTACGTATCTGTTTGTAGGTTGTGTGGTTATGTAGATAATACTGGTTTAGGTGTTGTCTGCCCTGTTTGTGGTGGTTTTATGAGTCGTAGACCATCTACTGTTAAGTCCTTCGGTAAGTGTTGTTAATGTCTTTACTATAGTGTTTGCTGATTTAATGACTTCATCACTTATCTGTTGGGTTAGGTCTAGGTTTGATACTTGAATACCTATTACTAATATCTTAAGGTCTACCCCTACTAAGGTCTTAATGAGTTCTACTACTGTACGTATTGGTAGGTTATGTGTTGATGTACTCATACCTACTTCCTCAATATCTTCTAAGGATGTAATCACTATAGTTCCAGGTTTTAGTGATAGGTCTACAGCATCTATGAGTATTATGGTTAGTGGTTTATAGTTTGTTATAGTCTCGTAGAAACATGTTATTATGTCGTCCTCACATACTACTACGTTTTTAAGTCCTTTCTTCAGTAGTTCTCTACAGGTGTACGGTCCTACAGCATCATCACCTCTTAAGTCCTTACCAACACATACTATAGCTACTCTACTATGTACTCCTAATACTTCCTTAAGTTTACTGAGTAGTTCGTATTCTTCAGTCATTTTAGTACCTCTTAATCCTTACATGGGTTTTCCTCGAAGATTAATGACTTATACAGTATTACTTCTACGTAGTCTGGAGGTATTACAGGTTTTCCGTTCTTGTATGGGAATACGTAGGGTAGTTCTACAGTTATCTCTATATTGTTTACCCTCCCCTCCAACCTCAACCCCTCCCTAATATCTAATTCTTCTAACTCCCTACCATCTTCTATCTCCTTAAGTACGTAGGCTGTCCCAGCAATCGTGAACTGTTTCTTACCTAAATTCCTACTCTCTAAGTTCTTAGCTTTAGATGTTATTAACTGGTATGTCCTCCCTTTAGGTGGGTTATCACCCATTATCCCACCAATAACTACAGCGTCTACTCCTACTAACTCATAATGTCTTAGTTGTTTATCTGCTTGAGGGTCTAGAATTAATACCTTCTTCAACCCTAACTTCTTAATGATTTCTAGGAAGTCCTCACTAAATATCATTCCTAGACCTTCTAACTCCTTCCTATCCTTACTACTCTTTACGTTAGTGAATATCACTCTACCTTCGAATATCTTTGATAGGAATTTATACTCGCTTAACATCCACGGTGATATACATTCTTCTAAATGTTCTACTATTACGTAATACATTAACTACTCATTCCTCACTACGTATTAGTTTCTCATATATTTATAGAGTTCTTCTCTATGTTATCTCGGTAGTATCTGTGAAGGTGTTTAGACTACCTGATGATTTAAGGGTTGAGTTACGTAGAGGTATTGGCTTAGTTATTAGAGGTGATTATCGTTCAGTTGCTCTCTCAGTTATTAAGGTAGTAGGTGATTGTAGTAGGTTATGGGCTGTAGGTGATATAGTATGTTCAAGTATTGTTGATGTTGGTTGTGTTCCTAAGGTATGCGTAGTTGATGGTAGGACTTTAAGGGAGGTTTCCATAGACTACGAACGTCTTAAGAAGTTTTTCTCTGAAGTTGTTAGGGTTAAGAACCCTCCAGGATGTGTTAGTGAGGATGCTTTAAGAGTTATTAAGTATTGTGTTAGCCGTAGTAATGTCTTAGTCTTAGTTGATGGTGAGGAGGACTTAATAGGCTTACTAGTCCTGATGTTTGCTGACTTTGGTGACTACCTAGTCTACGGATTACCAAGTATTGGTGTTGATGTTGTTAAGGTTAGTGAGGGTAGTAGGGGTTGGGCTTTAGAGATGATATCTAGGTTTAAGGAGGACTACATAATACAAAATCAGTAAAACATTTTAGACAAAAGAATCACTCATTAATTAATTAACTATGTTTACCTAGTAATAATCAAGTACTATACAGCTTAAAAACCCCCTAAACAATAGATCTGATTGGCGCTCAACCTGACCACCTAAAACGCCGCAGTAACCGGCGGCGTGGCTGGACGCGGAGTGTAACTCCGTGAATGAAAAGCCGCTCTCCAACTGCGGTTACAGGGATGAAGGTATGAGAGCGCACTTACAATCACTTAAAGATGGGGACCCGAATAAGTCTGAGCACTAACTCAGACATATTCGGGTCTGACGAGGGCCTACCCCAGAACCACACCACGAACCAGTCTAAACCCCGCGGCCTTGCGGCCGCGACTCCGGTTGATCCTGCCGGACCCGACCGCTATCGGGGTGGGGCTAAGCCATGGGAGTCGTACGCCCCGGACACCGGGGAGTGGCGGACGGCTGAGTAACACGTGGCTAACCTACCCTCAGGACGGGGATAACTCCGGGAAACTGGAGCTAATCCCCGATAGGTGGGGAGGCCTGGAAGGGTTCCCCACCGAAAGGGTCTTACGGGGATGTCCGTAAGACCGCCTGAGGATGGGGCNNCGGCCCATCATGGTNGTTGGCGGGGTAACGGCCCGCCAAGCCGATAACGGGTAGGGGCCGTGAGAGCGGGAGCCCCCAGATGGGCACTGAGACAAGGGCCCAGGCCCTACGGGGTGCACCAGGCGCGAAACCTCCGCAATGCGGGAAACCGTGACGGGGCCACCCCGAGTGCCCCGAAGAGGGGCTTTTCCCCGCTGTAAGAAGGCGGGGGAATAAGCGGGGGGCAAGTCTGGTGTCAGCCGCCGCGGTAATACCAGCCCCGCGAGTGGTCGGGACGTTTACTGGGCCTAAAGCGCCCGTAGCCGGCCCGGCAAGTCCCCACTGAAATCCCTGGGCTCAACCCGGGGGCGGGTGGGGATACTGCCGGGCTAGGGGGCGGGAGAGGCCGAGGGTACTCCCGGGGTAGGGGCGAAATCCGATAATCCCGGGAGGACCACCAGTGGCGAAGGCGCTCGGCTGGAACGCGCCCGACGGTGAGGGGCGAAAGCCGGGGGAGCGAACCGGATTAGATACCCGGGTAGTCCCGGCTGTAAACGATGCGGGCTAGGTGTTGGGCGGGCTTTGAGCCCGCCCAGTGCCGCAGGGAAGCCGTTAAGCCCGCCGCCTGGGGAGTACGGCCGCAAGGCTGAAACTTAAAGGAATTGGCGGGGGAGCACCACAAGGGGTGGAGCCTGCGGNTTAATTGGAGTCAACGCCGGGAATCTTACCGNGGGCGACAGCAGGATGANGGCCAGGCTAACGACCTTGCCNGACACGCTGAGAGGAGGTGCATGGCCGTCGCCAGCTCGTGCCGTGAGGCGTCCGGTTAAGTCCGGCAACGAGCGAGATCCCCACCCCCAGTTGCNATCCCGGTCTCCGGACCGGGAGCACACTGGGGAGACTGCCGCCGATAAGGCGGAGGAAGGAGGGGGCCACGGCAGGTCAGCATGCCCCGAATCCCCCGGGCTGCACGCGGGCTACAATGGCGGGGACAGCGGGTGCCGACCCCGAAAGGGGGAGGTAATCCCTGAAACCCCGCTGTGGTTGGGATCGAGGGCTGAAATTCGCCCTCGTGAACGTGGAATCCCTAGTAACCGCGCGTCAACATCGCGCGGTGAATACGTCCCTGCTCCTTGCACACACCGCCCGTCGCTCCACCCGAGCGGAGGAGGGGTGAGGTGCACTCCGTTGCCGGGTAACCCGGTGGCGGGGTGTATCGAACCCGTCCTCCGCAAGGGGGGAGAAGTCGTAACAAGGTAGCCGTACCGGAAGGTGCGGCTGGATCACCTCCTAAAAGTAAGGGTGGTTGGGATGAGCTATGTGAGAGTTCTCTGGGTGGTTAAAGCACCTCATTGGATGTTACCCGGAACCGTTAGCAGTTCCGGGTAGAGAAGTGCAAGAGGGTGGTGCTTCCTAGCCCTCGATGAGCACTGCACAGGTCCGATACACACCGGTCCCCGCCCCTAGGCATGGCACGAAGCCGCTTGGTGGATGGCTCGGCTTGGGCGCCGACGAAGGGCGCGGCAAGCGGCGATATGCCTGGGGGAGGCGCAGGCAGCCGTTGAACCCGGGATTCCCGAATGGGAATTCCCGCTACAGGGTAAAACCCTGTAGCATCCGGGAAACCCAGGTGACTGGGGAGTACCGGAGGGGAACCCCCCGAACGGAAACATCTTAGTAGGGGGAGGAAGAGAAACCAATAGGTATTCCCTGAGTAGGGGCGACCGAAAGGGGAAGAGCTCAAACCAAATCTCTGCGGGAAAACCGCAGAGAGATGTGGGGTTGAGGCTGCCTATCGAGGACGGGCCCAACCCATGGTAGCCGAAGTGGGCTGGGAAGCCCCGCCGTAGAGGGTGATAGCCCCGTAGGCTAAACCATGGGGGGCCGAGATAGGTAGCCAGAGTACCACGGCTTGGATTTGCCGTGGGAAGCCGGGGGCACCAACCCCCAAAGCTAAACACGTCCCAAGACCGATAGCGAACTAAGTACCGTGAGGGAAAGCTGAAAAGTACCCCGGAAGGGGGGTGAAAAGAGCCTGAAACCAAGCGGCTAATCACGGTGCGGCTCTGAAGAGCTGACCCCCTCTGAAGGAAACCCGGGTGACCGGGGAGTACGAGGAGGGGTGATCAGGGTCGCACCGTCCGTCTTGAAACACGGGCCGGGGAGTTCACAGCCGTGGCAAGGCTAAGGGGCTAACCCCCGAAGCCGTAGGGAAACCGACGGCCCGTAGCCGGAGCCAATCCGGCGAGGGGCGGGGTCCGCTAGGGCCTGTAGTCACGGCTGTGAGACCAGAAACCGGGCGATCTAGGCGGGGGCAGGGTGAAGCCGGGGGTATTCCCCGGTGGAGGCCCGAAGGGGTGCTGATGTGCAATTCGCTCCCATGACCTCCGCCTAGGGGCGAAAGACCAATCTAGCCCGGTGATAGCTGGTTCCCCCCGAAGTGTGTCTCAGCACAGCCCCACCGGAGGGTGCCTACGGGGTAGAGCGACGGATCGGAGGTTCTGGCGGTTTCCGCCAGGCCTCCGGTCCAACTCCGAACCCGTGGGCCCCGTAGATGGTGGGAGTGGGGCACCTGGGGTAAGCCTGGGTGCCGAGAGGGGAACAACCCAGACCGGGGTTAAGGCCCCTAAGTGCCGGCTTA
>Ga0065719_103730_pt1 | contig 61159 bp, 68 predicted proteins | sample GBSCel85sediment_FD_59106 | JGI IMG/M metagenome (GOLD analysis project Ga0065719, IMG submission 59106) | Hot spring sediment microbial communities from Great Boiling Spring, Nevada - Cellulolytic enrichment CS 85C v3 (version 3) | ecosystem: Environmental > Aquatic > Thermal springs > Hot... | reverse complement strand
ACTCTTCAAGCTTTACTTCCTTTAACTTATATGGTCCGGAACCCGCATCGTTAGTTAATAACCAAGACTTTCCGTAATCTCCAAACTCTCCATAAGGACCTGGGGTCTTGATGTTCTTCATAACTAAGTCCTTGTTCAGTATGTATAGCCTTACGAGCGTTGTCAGGAACGGACCGAATGTCGTCTTCAGTTTAAACTCGACAGTGTAATCATCTACTGCCCTAACGTCTTCCAAGTATGGCGAAAGCAAGTAGGAATATCCCTCACCAATCGTTACGAACCTTTTGGCCGAGAAAACAACATCTTCAGCTGTAAGCTCCGTCCCATCATGGAATTTTACGCCCTTTCTTAAGTAGAACGTCCAAGTGAGCCCGTCCGGTGAGACCTCCCATCTTTCGGCCAGATGAGGCACCACTTCACCAGTTTTTGTGGGGTAAACAAGCGTGTCATATAAGTTCACGAAGGCGCTCGAGCTAGCTTCATCCGAGCCTACAGCTGGGTCCAGTGTCGGAACGTTTGCAAACGATATCGTTAGGGTTCGCTTTAATACAGGTGTTGGCGTTGTTGGAGTAGGTGTTGGTGCAGGTGGCGCGGCAAGGTACCATGCTGCTGCGCCGACTATGGCTATGATAACTATGATTGCAATTACGGCCGCAACAACTGATCTTTTTACCATGTTTTTCACCTAAAGTTTGTAAANTTNTANCNCTTTTTCATTTATAAGTTTTTTGTAAATTTTTAAGTGAGAAAACTTCTTTTTAGCAACAAAAAATAAAGGGCAAAAAATTTTAAATACAGTGTAAAGTAAAAAATTGACTGAGGGTATATGGTTGGAAGATATGAATACGAGTTAGGAAAAGCCGCTGATGTTCTCGTTCGAGAACTTTTCAAGTTGAAGCCCGGCGAAACGTTCATCATAACTGCGGATACGGAATCNGACCCGAGGGTTGTGGACGCAACAGCCAGAGCTGCCTTCTCCGTCGGAGCCAAGCCNATGGTCATATGGTTGGCTTCACCGTTGGGGGTTGGAAAGGCAGCTGACCCGATGCTACCACTTAAACCCTTGACGGCCGCGTTGAAGGAGGCCGATGCATGGGTCGAATTCAACAATCAGTGGCTGCTTTACTCTACACCNTGGGACATTGCCATGGAGGAGAACAAGAAGCTAAGGTATCTCTGCCTCGTCGGTATGGATGTGGACATGATGATAAGATGCATCGGCAGAGTTGGACTTTCCAACTTTGAAGGAATTCCAGACAAAGGTTGTGGAGCTGACTAGGAAAGCCAAAAGGATGAGGATAACNACACCAGCTGGAACCGATGTTTCCTTTGAAAACGACCCAAGCAGGCCAATACTTTTAGAGGTTGGCTATGCCGATACACCAGGACCTCACTTCATGTCTGGNCAAATAGGGTGGTCTCCAATATTTGAAACAATCAACGGAGTGATAGTGTTTGACGGGTCGCTCTCACCACCAATAGGTTTACTGAAAGAACCAGTTAAGCTCCACGTGAAAGAGGGCAAGATTGTAAAGATCGAAGGGGGCAAAGAGGCAATAGAGTTTGAAGCATGGCTAAAGAGCTTNGATGACCCGAACATGTTCTACATGGCACACGTATGCTATGGTTTCCATCCAAACGCAAAGTTGACAGGCGCAATCCTAGAGGACGAAAGGGTCTGGGGATGCACCGAGTGGGGAATCGGTAACGTGGGACCCATGTTGGCACCACCTAAGGGTAGGCCAGCAAAATCCCATACTGACGGAATATGCCTTAACTCTTCAGTATGGCTTGATGACGTTCAACTACTCGACAAGGGCAAAGTTGTTCATCCGGAACTCATAGAGTTGGCTAAGAAGTTAGGTAAAGCATAAAACAATATCTCTATAATTATTTTTATTTTGGGAGGTGATGTATTTGATCGATTTTGAGAAGATTGAGCAAGGCGTTATTAACATGTTTAGGGTCAATATGGGAGTTAAGCCGGGCGAGAAGATACTGGTCGTTACAGATTTTCCAACAGCAGAAGAGTGGAGAGTAAAATCGAGTGAGAAACTTTTGGATGCGCTTAAGAGATCACTCCTAGCCAAGATGGTGAGTGAGATTGCGATGAAGAATTTCCCCGAATGCACTGTTGAATTTTTCGCATACCCATCAGTCGGTAAACACGGAACTTATCCAGGAAAGGACGTCGAGGAGAGGATGAAGGCTGCTGACGTCGTTGTTGCAATAACAACATACTCGCTAACGCATACAGATGCACGAGTAAATGCATGTAAGGCTGGCGCAANGGTTGCAAGTATGCCGATGTTCCTACCCGAGATGTTCTATCCTGGCGGACCAATGGCAGCAGACTACCAGAAGATTGCTGAGGAAACAAAGAAGATTGCTAAGTTGCTTACCGAGGCGAATAAAGCAAACATCAAAACGGAAACTGGCACAGACATAACGTTTAGCTTAGAAGGAAGAGAGGGAAAAGTAGATGCTGGTATATTTAGAGAGAGGGGCTCATGGGGCAACTTGCCCTCAGGAGAAGCTTACATAGCTCCCTTAGAGGGGACGGCTAACGGTAAGGTCGTCGTAGAAGTAGGGTGGTACCCAGACCTGAAAGAGGAGATGGTTTTAACCTTTAAGGACGGTTATGTGGTTGAGATCGTCTGGCGGCGGTGAAGTGGGTGATAGATTCAGGAGTCTTTTGGCCTTGGAAAAAACCGAACAGCCCTATATTTCGAGAAGAAATCTGGCCGAACTTGGTGTAGGAACAAACCCATACGCAAGACGTCCGGACAACGTTCTGGAAGCGGAAAAGATAAGGGGCACCGTCCACATCGCGATCGGTGATAACTCGCACATGGGCGGAAAAGTTGAATCCGATATACATGAAGACTTCATAATACCGCGTCCGACGTTGACATTGGACGGAAAAGTTGTTATGAAAAACGGAGAGTTATTGATTTAAAAACTAAAAACTTTTTTTAAACCTCTAAAACCTCACCATTTCTTTTGTGTATGTGGAGAACAATGGATGATGTAATCGCCTTTATGCCTTCTATTTTTAGTATATTTGTCTTTAAAATTTCTCTAAACTTTGATATGGATTCCGTTTCCATTATAGCTATGACATCATAATCTCCACTAACTTCAAATACATCGATTACCTCGGGTATATTGTTTAATATTTTACAAACGTGGTCAAGCTTGTTTGACTCCACGTATACGTGAAGAACCACGGTAATTGTCATTTCCTACCAGAGCAGTATCAAAATCAATATGCTTATTAATATTCCTCAAAATACGTTTAAATATTGATTTTATTTTTGTCAACCGCTAGATTATTCGGATTTGTTGCGAGAAAGAAGAAAAGTCGTTACGTTAAAAAGAGATATCGGTTGGCTTGGGTCTTTTGCCATCGGTTACGGTGATGTAGGTGCAGATATATTCTTGGCTCTAGGTGTTGTATTCCTCTATGCAGCAGGAGCAGCACCCTTCGCTTTCATGATCGCTGCCGCTGTCTACGTGCTTGTCGGACTGACATATGCAGAGTTAAGTTCCGTCTATCCCTATGCGGGAGGGAGCCAAGTCTTCGCCCTCAGGGGGCTCAACAGCTTGTTTGGATTTTTAGCAGGTTGGGCGCTAATGCTAGACTATGTAATATGTATATCGTTGTTCTCTCTTGCTGCCGCTGGATATCTTAAGTTCCTTTTACCTGAGCTCTATACTTTGAATCTGGGTATATCCCCGCTAGGTTTGATAGCGCTAGTGCTTGTGATGTCTCTTCTACTCATCAATTATGTCGGTATAAAATACTCCACAAGCTTCACGACTATGTTGGTCGTGTTTGGTCTGGTAATCGAGGCGATCATACTGCTTCTAGGTTTTACACTATTATTTAATACGGAAACCATGTTGCATCAATTGAACATTTTTGGAAATCCCAAAGTCTTATCAGAGGTGGAATATTTCTTCCCCGGGTCGACACAATTCAATAATTTTGTCTATGGAATCACAGTAGCTATTGCTAGCTTTATCGGAATAGAATCCATATCGCAAGCGGCAGAGGAAACGAGAAAACCGTACAAATGGATACCGAAAGCCGCCAAGCTCACCATATTAGCGGTCATGTTATCTGTTCTTCTGTTCGCATTTTTAGCATCCGGTAGCATGAGTTGGGAAACAATAGCAATATCTTACGAAAATTCCGTTGCCGTTTTAACTTCAAAATTTCCAGTTATAGGCCCGTCCTTCTCAACAATAGTCGCCATAACCGCATTCATTCTTTGCTACGCTTCTGCCAATACGGGTGTTATAGGTATCTCTAGGCTCATGGCCAGCATGGGCAAGTTTAGGCTCATGCCTAGATGGTTCTATCACATACATCCGGTATTTAGAACACCTACAAGGACGTTACTCATTTTCGGATGTATAGGGGCGCTATTAGCTTTGATAGGTGACATTCCCTTCGTGGTCAGCCTATACAACTTCGGTGCACTATTGAGCTACATGATTTTGATGGCTAGCTTTATCAGGCTTCGAATGGTTGACCGCGACGTCTACCGTCCTTGGAAAGTACCTTTAAACATCAGCCTCAAGTTTAGGGGCAAGGTCGTTGAGCTACCATTAGTAGGACTAATAGGGTTGCCTGCCACGTTTATTCTATGGTTACTCGTGGTAATATTACATCCAAACGGGAGGCTGTTTGGTTTTATTTGGGTTGCGATAGGGCTGGCTTTGTATGTATTCTATCGTAAATCACATAAACTTCCGCTGATAAGCAACGAGGAAGGCTCATGGGTAGTGCCCTCGTCCTACGTTATGGAGGTAGCCGTTTTAGTGGATCCGATGGAGGACTACGAGGCAATCAAAAAGACGATACGTCATTCATATGACAAGAGGTACAAAATAAGACTTCTAAGCGTTATAAATCACATCGCGGAAAAAGAGCCAAACCTAAAGGAATTGCAGACATCGGTACTAAGCGACCTTGAAAAGTTGGCGATCGAGCTTAGAAAGGAAGGCTACGAGGTAACCTATGACATCTTCTTGGGAGACTTCGAAGAAGCGATCAAGCAAGAGATTTCTGCTTTCAACGTAGATTTTATAATTTACATAAAACCCTCTTTCAAAGAAACACTGGTTGGTAAGCACCGTGAAGAAACCATAAACAGGTTATCGCAAGAATATCCTGGACGGTTTATGATATTAAGAAAAGCAGAATAATTACAGAATTAAATTCGTTGTGTGAACGCTTCTAAGCAGTATGGTTGGAGATTTTAACATACCACGCCTCCTAGATCGCTACCGTTTGATTATTAAAAATCAGGTTGGCGCCGCGGGTCGGATTCGAACCGACGACCAACGGGTTAACAGCTTCAGCCCCTCTATAGGGTCCGCTGCTCTACCGAGCTGAGCTACCGCGGCTTAATTGTTAGAATATTATGCAGGACGTTTTAAATTTTTAGTTAAATTTGCTAACCCATAGATATTGAAACGTATTTTGATTTGTTATAGCTTTCAAGATTCTTTCTTCTTTTAAGGGCGGCCCTTATAAATCCTAGGTATGCCGCCTCAGGTTTCCCTGGTCTTGAGATAAACTCTGCATGGTATTGGGTTGCTATAAAGTATGGATGGTTCGGTAACTCAATGATCTCAACTCTTCGACCATCTTCGGACATGCCCGAAAAGATCATGCCTGCACGCGTTAATATATCCCAGTATGCCGGATTGACCTCGTACCTATGACGGTGTCTTTGACGTATTATGCTGGAATTGTAGAGCTTATGCGCCAACGTTCCTGGTTTTATGAGAATCTCGAACCCTCCGAGCCTCATCGTGCCCCCTAAGTTTTCAAGATTACGTTGCTCCGGTAAAAGGTCTATAACTGGATGCGGTGTATTTGCCGATACTTCCGTGCTGTTAGCGTCCTCAAGACCGCAAACATTTCTCGCATATTCAACGACTGAGAGTTGCATACCAAAGCATATTCCGAGAAACGGTATGCCGTTCTCTCTAGAATACTTGATCGCGTTTATCTTCCCCTCAACACCCCTTTGACCGAATCCGCCCGGTACTAATATTCCATCATACCTACTAAGCATGTTTACCCTTTCAGGATTTAGCTCAAACTCTTCTACGTCTATCCAATCTATAATCGCCTTTGCGCCTGCATAAGCTGCTGCATGTATTAGCGCCTCCCTTACGCTAACGTAAGAATCTGTGAGCTTGGTATACTTGCCACACACGGCAATCCTAACTTCTTCTTTGGCATTCTTCATCGAGGTGACTATATCGCTCCACTCCTTTAGCTTTGGCTGTCTCCAGCTAAGGTTAAGCCTGCCGGTTATAAAAACACCCATGCCCTGCTCTTCCAGTATCAGTGGCACCTCGTACACGTATTCTACATCGTAGGAGCAAAAAACTGCGCTCTCCGGAAGCGTCCCGAATAAAGCTATCTTACTTCTCGTCGCTCTATCTATCGGCTTTTCGCATCTTGCCACTATGGCATCCGGTTGTATGCCTATCCTGCGTAGCTCGTTTACGCTATGCTGCAAGGCTTTTGTCTTAAATTCCTCGGTAGCCTTCAGTATAGGTACCAGAGCTACATGGATGAAAAGTGTGTTCTCGAAACCTTCCTCGAGACGCATTTGTCTAGCAGCCTCTAAAAATGGTTGTCCTTCTATGTCACCCGCCGTGCCGCCTATTTCAACAATGGCTATATCAACATCATTCCCTTCCGCAACCAACCTTATTCTACGCTTAATCTCATCGGTTATGTGGGGGACTATCTGGACACACTTGCCTAAGTAATCCCCGCGTCTTTCTTTGGTAATGACCTCCAAGTAAACCTGTCCTGTCGTGATATTGTTGCGCTTCGAAAGTGTGATATCTAGGAACCGTTCATACCATCCTATATCTAAGTCGGTTTCGCCACCATCGTCGGTAACGAAAACTTCACCGTGAGCATACGGNTTCATCGTACCNCTATCAACATTTAGATAAGGGTCTATCTTGATGGCAGTTACCTTATAACCCCTAGCCTGCAAAATCCTGCCAACAGAAGCCGCGACTATGCCCTTACCAACCGACGAGACTACGCCGCCTGTTACGAAGATATATTTCGGCACAAAAATGATACTTTAGAGCTTAATATAAACATTTGTAAAAGGCTCTCGGCGATTTTACGAACGTTGCTACTCATAGAAAATTTTTGGCCAGAAAGGTTTAAAAGTTAGGCACTACCTAACATANTCGTGCCTAGAAATCTTAGCAGGATTGAATCCTGCTATCTCAAACGCATATACACATCAACCGTCGAGGACGGAAGGCAGATTACGAGCGGCGATCTTGCTAAGATGTTTAANGTNAAAACGCCCTCGGCAATAGACGTTTTGAACAAATTAGAGAAGAAGATGTACATCAAGAAAGAAAAGTACGGACACATCACATTGACCCAAGCGGGCTATAGGGTTGCGGTCGAGCTATTACACGCCCACAGGGTCTTTGAAGTTTTTCTTGTTGAGACCCTCAAAATGAAGTCAAATGAAGCGTGCGAGGTAGCGGATTATGTGGATCATGTACTCGATAAGGAGGTAATAACTAGGCTTTGTGCCTACCTCAATAAACCCGAGAAGTGTTGTCACAACCGTACCATAATCCATGTAGGGTGCGAGGCGAGGAGAAAATGAATCTGAAACCCGCGTTTTTAATGTTCCTTATATTGGCCCTGCTCCTCTCAGCACAGCTTACTGTTAACGCGACCGCAAAATTGATTGTTGTGGTGTCTACGCCGACGTTAGTACCACTAGTCAAGTCGGCTGCTGGAGATTACGTTGAAGTCATAAGCGTGGTGCCGTTTGGGACAGACCCGCATGAGTACCAACTCGTTCCCAAGGATTTGGAAAAAGTATCTAACTCGGACCTGCTAATCATTACAGGACATTTCAAATGGGAGGAGGAACTCACATCGTTCGTAAATCGTGGCTCAATCTTAAAACTACACGAAGCGTTAGATGGAAAGCTGAGATTGCTTGACCTTCCAAATGGTGACATAAATTTACACGAATGGTGGCTTTTGCCGCATAACGCCAAGCTCGCCATAAGAGAGATAGCGTCCAGATTAGCGGCGATAGATAGCTACAACGCCAAGATTTACGCGAGTCTTGCCGAAAAATCCGTAGAATCTATAGACAATGTCTTAGCTGAGGCTGAGAGAACGTTAAGTGAAAAAGGCTTTACCGGCAACGTCGCAATCTGCTCAACACCAATCGAGCAATATNTACTCGAAGGGTTTGGTATGCGTTGCATGCTTGTATTGGAAGAAGAGGAGTTGACCGGTGTAAAGCCCCTAACCCTTGAGAAAGCAAGAACGATGCTCGCCGATAACTCTCTCAAAGTAATTGTGTTAGCTGACATCAGCGAAGGTACTAGTGGGGCAGATGCTGCAAAGAAGCTTGCTGAAGAGACGAACACGTACCTCCTAAAGCTCATTGTGATGTCAAAAAATGACTGGGATTACGAGACGCTTCTTGCGTATAATGCGGGATTAATTAGTAGTGTGCCTGGTATATCAAGGACGAACTCCGGAACGAGTACGCTCATGAGCATATTGGTCTCGGTATTATCCGTAGTTGTCGTACTCGAGGCAATATTCATACTAAGGTTAAGGGTGAAGAGGTCATGAAGTCTGTCGAAACTTCAGGATTAACCGTTAGGCTGAATGGCTTCGAGGCACTGAGCAACGTAACTCTATCTCTGAATCATCCAACATTTACGGCAATCATAGGACCAAACGGTGCTGGTAAGACTACGTTACTCAAAACGATTCTCGGACTCATAAGACCACAAAGCGGAAACATCAGGGTTATGGGATTGGATCCGATAAAAGAACCAAAAAAAGTTAGGTCGATGGTTGGTTATGTTCCACAGAGGGATAGGACATCTATCTTCGTTCCAATGAAGACAAAAGACGTCGTAATGATGTCAAGACTAGCGTCGAAAAGACCGCCGAGGTGGGCAACGGAGTATGATGAAATCGTTGTAAGAAAAGTTCTACGAATTGTGGGGGTTGAAGATTTAGCGGATAGAAGGTTTGACGAGCTTAGCGGTGGACAACAACAGAAGGTCCTGATAGCTAGGGCCATAGTCTCCGAGCCCAGACTATTATTACTCGATGAACCTTTTAATGGCATTGACGTGAGAAGTCGAGTATGAAATAACGAATCTCATCACTGGCCTGAAAGAGAGCGGTGTCTCAATTATAATTGTCACACACGACGTGAGCGACATCATTAACCTTATCGACAACATTGTTATATTATACAGAAGGGTTATAGCGGCAGGTAAACCAGAAGATGTTCTGAAAGAAGACATTTTGAAAAGCGTGTACGGCGATAGAATCAGGGTTTGTTCTTATGAACCGTGTTTAATGTTCGTACCGAGAGATTCACATGGTTGACCTATTATCGCCTTTTTTGATAAAGGCCTACGTTGCCGTTCTAATTATGGCGGCTACATCTATAATCGGCTCTATCTCTGTGCTGAGAGGTATTGCCTATATGCCCGCCGAGGCGGCTCATACGGCATTAGGCGGTGCGGCCTTGGGAATCCTGCTCGGTTATGTGGCTAACATAACAGTAGACCCATATGTGGTTGCGGCAATTTTCGCCAGCATCACGACGCTTTTTGCAGGCTACGTGGGAAGAAAGGGCGGCCCAGAGGCGGTTGCGACAGCACTTGCTGGCGCATTAACGCTTGGTGTCTCCATTTATGCGTTTGTGAGATACATTTTGCCCGCACAACTTAGGGTCGTTTTGGACGGCTATCTTGTAGGTGACATACTTCTCCTAGGAGACTCGGATATAGTTACGCTCTCGATTCTAACTATTGTATGTATGCTCATCTTTGCCATTTTCTACAACGAGATAATTTATGTGTGCTTCGACCCTGAAGGTGCCGAAGCCATGGGCATGAATGCCTCCTTCTACGACTTTATGATTTTCTTCTTGATAGGTTTAGCTGGTAGTGTGGCAACCAAGACCGTAGGTACCCTTATCGTCTATGCTCTCATGATAGCGCCGGCCATAACGGCAAAAGAGCTATCAAGAAGTATTAATGGTATGCTGACCCTTAGCGTAACCCTCACCCTCGTAGCAGGTTACGGAGGCCTGGCGTTTTCTATTATATTCAACATGCCAAGTAGCGGCTCCATAGCAATATTCGCGAGTGCTATATATGTGGGCACGATATTAGCCAAGAGACTGGCTCCAAAGCGGTGAAGGTATAATTACGGCCTTGTTTTATGAAAAGATAAAAGGGTGAATGGGCCGGTAGCGTAGCGGAAGCGCGCCCGCCTCGCACGCGGGAGGTCGCGGGTTCGAGTCCCGCCCGGTCCACTCCTAATTAAGTGCGAAACCTTTTTTATAGGGCAGCGTCTCTAACTCTCTTGAGTTGGAATGGGTAAGAGAGGAGTTAGCAAATACTTAGTTTATCTTCAAGATGAACAGGTTGGTAGATGACTTAAGAATCTTGCTCGGGAAGTCCTATAACTGCTGAGGTTGCTTTGAGAAGACTTAGTAAACTATGTGAGCTTTTTAGGATCGGAAATCTAACTATTCTCGGCTTAAATCTCGCATATCTTCCGTTAAAGCTACTGAAAGTATTTGCTAGAGTTTCAACAGACCTTCTAGCCTCTCTATAATCTTCTGAAAAAGCAACAAGTCTAACGAGAACACTAAAGCACGGAAGGGAAAGCTTTCTCAATATTTCCTGAGTATAAAGTGCTTCTAGCATCTTTTTATCGATTTCTTCAATATCTGGTTCTGGTAATAATGGGATGGGGCATATTACTTATGTGAAAGTGTTCAATTTCTTTTTACTACACCACCAAAAATTTTCCTAAAAAGTAAAGATTGACCGAAGTTTGACGATAAATAAGCATATAGATATCCAATAGGAACATTTTCTCTGAATATCACCCTTAATTAATGTTCAGAAACGCCAATATAACTCTTCCAACACTTCCTGATCTTGTTACAAGTATCCAATTATTTTGAACTAAATACTCTTTATCCAAATTTTTTACTCTTTTCCCTGTAAATACGAAATTGAGTATGTCTTTAGATGATATAAAGGGGACTCCATTTTTCGTGTAAGTGCGCTTAAATCTAGATGGATAGAAAATCTTATTACAAAATTCGTAAATGTATCGCATAATTTAAATTAGTGAAAACTAAATAAGAAACTAAGGAGGAAAAAGGAAATGCCGCCCAAAATCGAGGAGGTAGAAGTTAGTGAAAAGGAACTTGAAAATCTTTTAGTGGAGAACCCCGACGCTATTGAAAGAGGTATGAAAATTTTAGGACGTCAAATACAAACTGATAACGGACCTTTAGACATTTTGGCTGTTGATGAGGATGGAGTATTGACTTTAATTGAGTTGAAGAATGAGGTTGATGACGGACAATTGGACCAAGGATTACGTTATTATGATTGGGTTAGAACTAACATTCAATGGATCTCTCGGAACTTTAAAGAGGTTGATGCTGAGCAAGAGCCAAGGTTGATTCTCATTGCTCCAGCCTTCTCTGATAATCTACGAAGGATTGCAAAATACGTAAACGTGAACCTGGATTTAATAGAGTATCATGTTATTCAACTTCCCGATGGAAAAAGAGGGGTTCTTTGTCATCGAATAGAAACTGGAGGCCCTCCTGAACCACCAGTTGTTCCTACAAGAGAGGGTAACTTAAAACGTATCGAGAATGAAAAAGTAAGACAACTTTGTGCAGAATGTCTTAAGGAATTGGAGAATAAGGGGATTGAAATAAGACCGATACAAAACTATTGGTTTTCTATATGGTACAAAGGTAAGCGGTTTATGTATCTTGGTTGTAAAAAGAAGTTTTTTGTTTGTGAGATACAAAAACCAGATGGGTCATGGACTAAAAGAATAAGGATCACGATAAAAGAGGAGTGGGAAAGGATGTTTAATAACGAAGTTATGCCGACTATAAGTAAAATCGAGTCTGAGTAGGAGTATTTTGATGGGCGAATTATTTAAGGAATTTAACGGATACATTAAAAACTACTAGACTTTGTTTAGAAACTTACCCAAGTTACCGACAATAACATAATCACAATGTGGACATTTCCCATTCCTTGCTTNCAAAGATTCATAAGATATNGGCTTCTTGCATCTAGGANATTTTATGTTTTTCTTTTAGCCATGCTTCTTCCTAATTTTCAGCCAAATCGAGCACCATAAAATTATCCCTATAGCACTTAAAANAATTCTCATATCTCCTATTCCAATAATAATATTTCTGAGCGTTACTTCTTCAGAAGATAATTCATTTATGATCTCCCAAGTTTCACTGGTATAGAGAATTGCCTCCACTGTAAAGTTAATGAGCATGTAAATAAGTAAGGGAAGTAAAGAACCCAGCAAAGTTCTTGCAAATTTTCTCTTTATTGAGTAAACCAAAAGAATAAGAAGAGAAGCAAATACCGAGAGTGAGAATAAATTTCCTTGAACAAAATGTAAGATTCTAAAGTTAGCTTTTCTAGGGAAACAAATAAAAACCTGTTAAAATAAAAGCTAGGAATGAAACTCCTATGGCTAAAGCAACTTTTTTAGCTTCTGGTATTTTTCACTTCACTTTAACCTTTTTATGAAAAACCATGCTATAACTAAGATTTGTTTTGAAATATAACTTTAAATTTTTCAAGTAGGACGATATGCTACTATGATACCCACTGTTCAACCCAACGACTTAGAAAGCTTATCTTTGGGTTGCATGTAGGTTGCTAAGAAATTAATAAAATTGAGTAGTTAAGCCTATGATTGCCTTTTAATACCTTCCGAGGAGCTTTCCCTGTTTTAATCGGAGCTATCGAGGCGCTTAAGCTCATTGATGATGGAAGAGACCTTCTAGATAGATTCTTATGAGCAACGAAGTGAGGTGGGTTGATTTGAACAGAAAAACCGTCATCATGATCATTCTTGCAGCGGCAATCATGGTTAGCGTATTTTACGCTTGGTACTTTCGACTTTATGGTGCTACAGAGACGTTGAAAGAAGATTTTGAAAACGGGTTCGATGAATGGGTTGCAAATGCAGATGTGTCACTTGACCCCAACAACCCTGGGCACCTCATCGAATGGAGCATAACACATTCAAACGACGTCGCTAGCTCCGGCCGATACTCATTAAAGTTTTTCATTGACGGACGGCAGGACGATGGAACAATATGGATAGAGAAAAATAGCTGTACAAAAAGGCACTCAAATACGAGTTAACATCTTCTTTGACTTCTATAGTGACCATGAAAGTCTCGCAAACACTAGAGCTGTCATATGCGCTTATGCTGGCGTACAGAAAGCCAGAGCTGAGGAACATTTCACTGTAATTGGAAACGCGAACGAAGTTGAGGGCTGGAAAAGATACAGTTACACGACAAACATAGACACTGGTTCCAGTGAAGAAATATGGGTCGCGCTAGGCATCTCAGTACGCTGGGAAACTCACATGACGTACTACATCGACAATGTTGAAGTGAGAATCCTTTACCTTTAAATATATCGTTGAAGCTTTCTGCTGGAACTGTAACTCTTTTCGCATTCGATGAAGGACAAGGGTTAAGCGAACACACAGCACCATACAATGCTATGGCATTCGTACTTGAGGGAGATGTAGAAATAACCATCGGTGGAGAAGGCGAAGTGGTGATACTGCCTGTTAACAAGCCTCATGTGGTGATAGTAAAAAGAAATTTAAAATACTCCTAATAATGATTAGGTCATAACCTAAACCCAAGAGCTCACAAAATAATGAAATTTTTATTGGGAGAAGTTTTGTTTTTCGAAGTTAAGAGTGTCCATTTCAACAGCGTGGCTTGTTATTTCTAGTGAGCAAGCGTGGTACTCAGAGCAGAATTTTTCGCATTTTTCTGCCCATATTCTCTCCTTATAGGCAAGACCGCATTCTTCGCAAATATAGAAAGTGAGCCCTTCTTTTTTCACTTCTTTCACCATGACAGCTAAGCATCCCCCTAATTATGTGAGAAATGACTTCGGGTATTTGAGGTTTTGGGAGAAACATGCATGTGTTATATCTATGGAAGTTAGCCTTCCATCTTCAGCTAATGTTTTCTATTAATCTATTTCTATGTTTAAGAATGTTCTTACGAAAAATCCTATGACAAACGTCAAGCCCGCTATTCCCAGGCTGATTAACGTCATTTCTAGAAACCTCCTTCTAAAGGGTACATCTTTTGCAACTGATATGTAGAATGTGAATAAGAAGATAACGATGATTGCGTTCACTATTGTCAAGCTTAGGCAAGCATACACATTCGTGAGAATCAAGTATGGTGCTATCAAAAACAGAACTGCAATGATATAAGCGATGCCGGTGTATGCCGCAGCCTTAAAGGGATTTTTGTTACCCCCCTCCGATTTGGTCGATAAGTATTCTGATGTGGCCATCGACAGCGACGCTGCAACTCCCGTAATCAGCCCAGTCATCGCGACAATGCGTGTGTTTTGAAGGGCAAAAGTATAGCCTGCTAAGGCACCAGTAAGCTCCACAAGCGCATCGTTCAAGCCTAAAACCATGGATCCAACATACCTCAACTTTTCCTCGTCAATTAGATTTGTAAGTTGATTTTCATGTTCATCCTCGTCTTCTATAATGTCTTTGGCGTCGGGCACAAACTCGGATATTTTTTCATAAATTGCTTGAGCCTTCTCTTCGCCTTTTTCCATAAGCTTTATTCCAAAAGTTATCCCAAAAATTTTTGATATCAAAAAATATTTCCATACCCTCAGGTTGTTCGGCTTTACATCCTTNTGAGTGTGTTCTCTCCAAAAATTGTAATGTCTTAATTCATCATNTGAAATACGNTTTAAAACTTCCCTATTTTGCGGGTCTTTTACTGACCGTGCCAAGCGCTCATAGATGAAATGTTCCGTAATCTCGTCTCTTTGAGCATTTATTATGAGCTTTTCAACTTCTTTATCCAGCATCTTTATTATAGTAGTAGGTCTCAATCATCTAATAAAGATGTTGTCCCTTAATTTTTTGGATGGTTAAAGGTTACTTTGCCGTTAATTGTGTCAGAATGTGTTTTAGGGAAGCTGTTGCTACGCAGACGTACAGGTCTGCGGCGCCATAGTACATGTATATTGTGTCACCTCTAACCACCGCGCCGCATGGGAACACCACGTTTCTTACGTAGCCTTCCCTTTCGTAGCTTGTGAGGGGTTCAAGTAGGTAGCCGGTGGTTCTAGCGATGACGTTTTCAGGGTTTTTTGCGTCAAGCAGGGCCGCTCCAACCCTGTATACGTTGTCTGCTGAAACTCCGTGATAGAATAGAAGCCAACCACACTCTGTTTTTATGGGCGGTGTTGCCAATCCAACTTTTTTACCGTCCCACATGCCAATCCTAGGCCTTATAAGTTTGAAACTCAAAAGCTTGTTGGGGTCTATCGAATCCAAGGAGCTTATGTAATCGTACACTATGTTTATGCCTCCTGTCCTGTGAATGAATATGTATTTGCCGTTTATTTGTTCTGGAATTATGCAGGCGTTCTTGTCGTCGATGCCCGGAGGCGAAATTATCTTGGGTTTTTCCCAGTTCCACTCGTAGGCTAGAAAGTCGTCCACTTTGATGGATGTAAGAGCCACCTTTGGTGGATTGACATTGTCGTAGGCCGTATAGAACATGTACAACTTATCCCCAATTCTTACTATTCTCGGATCCTCGCAACCTGAATGACCCGGTGTCAGCTTCATTTCATAGGCTTCTCTTGGAACGTATATCGGCTTGTCTAATCTTTCAACGATACTGAAACCATCTTTTGTGACGGCTAACCCTATGGTTGAAGTTTTATCAGTAGACAGAGCTCTATAGAGAATGTATATTTTTCCTTCAAGCTCTATGGTCGCAGGATTGAAGGTTGCAAGACTTTCCCAATCATGTGCTGGATTAGGCTTAATTATCGGGTTTTGAGGATATCTGGTGAACGCTGGCATAGCCTTAGCCTTCATAACATCCATAATCTCCTTCACTTTAACTGTTGCCAAGCAGCATGTAGTGTCGGCTGCACCATAATATATTTTCAGTTTACCATCCTCGAGCAGTGCTGACGTTGGAAAAACAACCCTCGGCACATGTCCATAATATTCGTAGAACTCCTCAGCCACCATGAAGGGGTAGTCCGTTTTTGCCAAGACCTTCCTTGGATCTTTTAGGTCAAGCAAAAGCGCTTCAATACCGAAGACACGGCTTTCAACATCATGTAGGAAGTAGTTTTGAATGTACGAGTATATGAGCAGCCAGCCATCCTTCAGCTTTATCGGCGGGGCTCCAACCTCTATGTGATCTAGCGAACTCCTCCTCGGGTCAGGGGTCAAAACATGTTCCTTAAGGTTTTTGTACCAATCCTCCATCTCGCTGTACCAGAAGGCAGGATCATCTCCGAGTTGTGCGATCCCAATGTAGGCTGGAGGTCTGTCTGTATTAACTGTTAAGACGGCGGTGAGTTTTCCACCTATGCGCTCTGGAAAGAGTGCCATGGCCTTAGCGTTAAAGGGTGTGACCAAGTATTTGTTCTCAATGGTTTTCAAATCCCTGCTGATAGCAACACCAACCCTGATTCCCTCAGCCCGAGGAGGCATGGTAGATATAGCCGTGTAGAAAATGTAATATTTCCCATCAATGTACGTTACCCTAGGATCCTCGCATCCAAACCTTTCCCAATCCTCTTCTGGAAATATGAACCTCCTCCTATCTGAAAAGTTCACACCATCCCTACTTTTTGCTATGCCTATAGAGCTGAAGCTCGAACCTTGCTTCTTAAGCAGGTCCGAGGATGATATGGCCCTGTAAAGCATGTAGTAAGTTTTGCCCCTCTTAATCACACTCGGATTGAAAACGGCGTAAGCCTCCCAAGCCCTTTCACGGGTGGGAGACAAGATAGGGTTGTGCTCGTACCTCTCCATAATTCTCACACCCAACAATTGTTTAGAGATAAACAAATATAAACAGTTCTAAAACATTTATTATGTTGCACTTTTATAATATATTGTTATATGGCTTTGCTTGAGAAGTACTGGGGCAATCCGATAATCTCCCCTGAACCCAGCCATCTTTGGGAGTCCTTCCAAACATTTAATGCTGGGGCAATCCTGCTAAACGGCAAGATTCATCTGTTATACAGGGCTGTTGGTGACGATTGGGTTTCAAGGTTTGGATACGCTTCCTCAGAAGACGGGTTTAAGATGGATGAGAGGCTTCCAACACCTGTTTACGAGAGAGCCTTTACCATGGGACCGTTCACGTCTTTTTCACCTTCAGGTGGCGGCTACTATGGTTGCGAAGACCCTAGGCTTGTAGAGCTCGAAGGTAGAATTTACATGACTTATAACGCATTTGGTCCACAAGAATTGAGGGTTGGCTTAACGTCCATCTCCGTCGAAGATTTTTTGAACAAAAGATGGAGATGGAGCAACGAGAAACTCATCACCCCTCCAAACGAGGTCCATAAGAACTTCGCAATCTTTCCAGAAAGGATATGCGGTAGAATCGCAATCCTGCACAGCATCTCTCCAGAAATATCAATAGCATATTTTGAGGATCTTGAATTTGCGGAGGGTGAATGGGTGAGAAGCCACTACCATCCGACGGCAGTTGCTGGGGGATGGGAGGCTGAAGTAAAGGGATGCGGCCCTCCTCCAATAAAAACTGAAGAGGGCTGGTTGCTATTTTACCACGCGATAGATAAGGGAGAACCTTGGAAATACAAGGTAGGGGCGATGATTTTAGATTTGGAAAACCCTGAAAAAGTGCTTTACAGGTCAAAAACACCCGTTCTTGAACCGGACCAATGGTACGAAAACAGCGGTTACAAACCTGGAGTCGTCTATACGTGCGGGGCTGTCGTAAAAGGTGGAAGGTTAATCCTGTATTATGGCGCAGCAGACAACTATGTATGCGTTGCTCACGCGTGGTTAGACGAATTTCTCTATGCATTAAAGGAGAGGAAGGAAATCCATTATCAAAAGGAAAACATGGATCCGCATGTGACTTAGCTCGTGAATGACGCTCCCCTTATGCGTCTAAATTACGAGTTTATCCTCCACAAAATTAAAATACGATTTGTCGTAAAAATATTTTTTGGTGTTCGTATAAATGTCCTCGGTTGAGGAAAAAGTCACCCCTGTAATTGAGGAGTATCTTGAATGCATCTATAGGCTCGAGGAAAAATACGGTGTAGCCAGAACTAAAGACATCGTTATCATGATGAAAGTAGCTCCGGGTACTGTAACGAATACTGTTAGGTTGCTGAAGAGGAAAGGGCTTGTTACGCATCAGCCTTACCGTGGCGTTAAGCTTACGGATAAGGGCCGCAGGTTAGCCATTCAGGTGGTAAGGAGGCACAGGCTTTCTGAGTGTTTGCTTGCAGACATCCTTCACATAGATTGGGAAAAAGTTCACGAACTTGCCTGCAATCTTGAGCACAGCCTAACTGAAGAAATTATTAAGCCTTTGGAGAAGGCTTTGAACCATCCAAAAAGATGCCCTCACGGAAACCCCATTCCGACGAAATGTGGAGGAATAATTGAGGAGGAATCGGTTCCTTTAACAGAACTTGATGTTGGCGCTCAGGGTGTTGTTGCGAAAATAGTAGATGAGCATAGAGACGTACTACAGTACTTGGGTAAATTAGGTGTTTTCCCCGGAACCTCCGTAAAAAATTTTGGAAAAGAATCCTGTAGACGATTCAATCACGTTAATGATTGAAGATGCCCGTCACATGCTAAGCCGTCGAATAGCATCTGTCGTCNATGTTAAGCAATCGTGTTGAAAATAGTGATCTAAATGATTAAAAGAACGATTCCGCTAACTGCATTGAAAGCTGGAGAGACGGCGACGATAGTTTCTATAGACGCTTTTTTCGGCAAGGGATGCGGAAAGAGATGGGGGTTTGAAAAGAGGCTTATGGATATGGGTTTAACGCCTGGCACGAAGGTTACCGTTGTAAAGTCTGCTCCATTCCATGGACCTATTGAAATTCTCGTCAGGGGCTCGAGACTTGTACTTGGCAGAGGCGTTGCCGAAAGGGTTCTGGTTGAGGTTGAAGAATGATGGTCGAAAAAAGGCTTCGCATAGCCTTAGCTGGAAATACGAACGTTGGAAAATCGGTCATATTTAATTATCTCACCGGCTTACATCAACATATTGGCAACTGGCCTGGAAAAACCGTGGAAAAGGCCGAGGGAACCCTCCATTTCAAAGGTTATACAATCGACGTCATTGACCTGCCCGGAATTTATTCTCTCTCCACGTATTCCATTGAGGAGCAAATTTCGAGGGAGTACATTGTTGTTGAGAAGCCGGATGTTGTGATAAACGTCGTTGATGCCTCTGTTCTTGAAAGAAACCTTTACTTCACGTTGCAGCTTATGGAGTTGGGCGTCCCACTTGTTTTGGCGTTAAACCAAGTTGACATTGCTAAAAGGAAAGGCATCGAGATTGATGTAGAAAAATTAGAAAAGCTTCTGGGCATACCTGTTGTTCCAACAGTCGCAATAAAAGGTATGGGGATTTCCAAGCTATTAGAAAGAGTTATTGGTGTCGCAGAAAGAAAGGAAACTCCGAAGACGGTAATAAAGTTTGGAAAAGAAGTTGAAGATGGAATAGCCAGGCTTGTAAAGATGCTGGAGGGGGGCCATCATCGCTATCCGCCGAGGTACGTGGCGATCAGACTGCTAGAAGGGGATGAGGAACTGGAAAAGGAAATGGAACGGCTTAATCCTGAAGTGGTTGCTACAGCCAAGAAAATTTCAAGGGAACTCGAGGAACTCCACGGACATAGTTGTTCAACAGTTATAATGGCTGAGCGGTACGAAATCGCTGGCCGCATAGCTAGGGAGGTGCAAAAACTTGTACCCCCTATAAAACCGAGGTTTGAAGAATGCCTCCACAATCTTACAACCCATAAAATTGTTGGATACGTTATAATGGTTCTTTCACTCCTTGCAATATTCTATTCCGTCTTTACTATAGGAGGACACATCTCAGTAGTTTTTAAATGAGCTATTTTATGGCGCAGAACCACTCTTCTACGAGCTTTTTGGAATAGGAGCCATCGGAAAGCTAGTGTGGAGCGTAATGGAAGGACTTATCGCTGGTGTAACGATTGCGTTGCCGTACATCGTTCCATTCTACGTCATTCTCTACTTCCTCGAAGATTCCGGATACCTGAGCAGGATCGCATTTTTGATGGATAACATTATGCATAAAATCGGGTTACATGGGAAGGCCGTTATTCCGTTAATTCTTGGCTACGGGTGCAACGTTCCAGCCTGCTTGGGATGCAGGATCATGGAAACCGAGAGGGAGAGACTTCTCGCCGTTTTTGTAACGACGCTTGTACCATGCGCAGCCCGCACAGTAATAATTCTTGGTTTAGTTGGCGAATACTTGGGTATTGAATATGCATTGGCGCTTTACATCTTCAATTTAGCGATAATATTCGTTCTTGGAAGGTTGGCGTTTAAGGTTCTGCCAGGTGAACCCACTGCTTTAATCATGGAAATGCACGATTATAGATTGCCTCACCTAAAAACTGTTTTGAAGCAAACATGGTTTAGGTTACTTGAATTCATCAAAATAGCCTTTCCACTCATAATTCTCGGAAGCTTTACGATTAAGCTCATAGAAGTTTTTGACTTGCTTGAACCATTAACACTAGCTCTAAGTCCTATAACAGTTATGTGGTTGGGGTTGCCACTAATCACGGGAATAACACTGATTTTCGGAGTCTTAAGGAAGGAACTGATGCTCATCATGCTCGCAACACTTTTTGGAACGACAAACTTCGCAGAAGTCCCAGGGTTCGGTCCCATTCAGATGATCGTTTTCACAATAGTAGCAATGTTTTACATACCATGCATATCAACGATCGCAGCTTTGATAAAAGAAATCGGCTGGAAGAGGGCGCTACTCATAACAATCTTTGAGATAGCCTTCGCAATAGCATTAGGTGGGATAGCGTATAGAATCTTAACTTTCTTTTAAATAAGCGATTTCTCAATCCAATGCTCGCTCGACATCAAAAAGTTTATATTTAACAGTATTACGTTTTTTTAAAAAAGTAATACGTGATGCGTATGGTGAGCCAAGCTTTAGTTGAAAAGGCAAAGGAATTTCATGGACACATCTGTCCATTCCTTGTTCTTGGTTTGAGAGCCTCTGAAGTGGCTTTAGAAAAGTTGGGGTTAGCGAGGGCCGGTGAAAAGGAAACCATTGGTGAGGAAATTCTTGCTATTGTTGAATGCAATAATTGTTTTACTGATGGAGTGCAGGTGGCTACTGGTTGTACCCTTGGAAATAACAGCCTAATTTACGTCGACACCGGGAAAAACGCCGTAACGATAGTTAGAAGGAGCGACTGGAAAGGTGTCAGAGTTTACATAGATTCTGAAAAGCTTAGGGAGAAATACTTCAAAAAGGAAGCCACAGACCTCTTTGAAAAGGTTGTTATTAAAAGAGAAGGAACGGCGGAAGACTCCGAAAAGCTCAGTCGTCTATGGGCCGAGATAGGGCGCAACATGATGAACATGCCTGAAAGTGAATTCAAGGTCGAGGAGTTGAAGGTGAGAGCGATCGAAAGAGCGCCAATTTTTGAAAGCATCAAATGCGAAAAATGTGGAGAGCTTGCGATGAAGACTAGAATCGAATACGTGGAAGGTAAAGCCGTTTGCCTAGGATGCCTAGGTAAGTCTAACGCCGTTGTAGGGAGAGGCATCGTGCCAAACTTCGAATATCCGTTCGTGAGGGAGAAGAGATGAGCAGTAAGGGTTTAACGAGGATTCAGGTTGTCTTTCTGATCGCTGTGATCGTCGTGGCCGTGGCCTTATCCTATCTTGCGGTAGAATTCTATGCTTCGCCGGAGAGAACCTCTGAAACCTATGTAGAGGACATTTTAGGCCGCAANGTTGCACTTCCNCAAAAAATCAACCGNGTNGTAGCCATAGGGCCGGGANTGCTTAGGCTTGTATGNTACTTGAANGCTACGGATTTACTTGTAGGNGTTGAAGAAAGNGAGATGCGCTGGGGCTTCACCGGAAGAGACTATGCTATGGTATACGGCGAATCATTCCGAAATCTTCCAATAATCGGTCCAGGCGGACCTGGGAAACCTCCAGCACCAGAACTGATACTGGCCGTGAAGCCGGATCTGATAATTATGTCCCGCACTTACGCCGATATGTATGACCCAGATAGACTGCAAGCCGAAACTAACTCAACAGTAATCGTTGTAGATTACGGCCCTGCAGGTTCGTTGGATGTTAAAGGATTTGCTGATGCCCTTAGAATTCTTGGAATGGCTTTAAACAGAAAAGAGAGAGCGGAAAACCTCATAAAGTTTGTTGAAAGTTTACGCGATGATCTAAAGGCTAGAACAGAAAACGTTCTATCAAGACCCACGGTCTATGTAGGTGCGATTTCGTATAAGGGTGCACAGCCCTTTACGACAACCCAAGCGTCTTTTCCGCCGCTTCAACTCTTACATACTTCTTCGATAGCTGACAAATACTTTAACAAGACGGGAGTTTACTTCATGGATTTTGAGACCATAATACAGGAGCAACCAGAAATTATCTTCATAGATGAGGGCAACCTAAACACTGTCAAACAGGATTTCGATAAGGACCCGGGCAAATACTGTCAGCTGACAGCTTTTCAAAGTGGAAAAATCTACGGAACCTTACCATACAACTACTATCATACGAATATTGCTGTTGCATTGGTAGATGCTTACTATATAGGTAAAGTGTTGTATCCCGACCGTTTTGCTGACGTAAATTCAGAGTCGAAGGCTGATGAAATTTTCCAAGCTTTCCTAGGAAAACCGCTATACGAGCAGTACAAAGAGGCATATGGCGGGTTCAAAAACTTGTCAGAGATGTTCAGGTGTGAATAAAATTGTCAATCAAACGTTCCAACTATAAGAAGCTCCTAACACTGGTCTGCCTCACAATCATAATTTTTTTCCTTATACCACTATCCGCAACTTTAGGTTGGTATAAGGCCTCATTGCTTGACATTCTTAGAGTGCTTTTCATACCAGATAACAGTCCACTCTCTACGGTCGTTTGGGATTTGAGGCTTAGGCGTATTTTAGCCGCCTTGGTTATAGGAGCGGTTTTAGCAGGATCGGGAACAGCCATACAGGCCTCACTTAGAAACCCGCTTGCATCCCCATTCACGTTTGGCTTATCCTTCGCGGCTTCCTTAGGGGTTGCGGCGGCGCTCCTCTTCTTTCAAGAAGGTAGCATTCAAAGGTTCCAAATCTACTTCTATAACCCGTTTGTAGTATCCATCTTCGCTTTTCTTTTTTCGCTTATTCAAGTTATAGTGATTCTCTCGTTAGCCTATAAAGTTGGGCTCGGCGCTAGGGCCTTGGTTCTATCAGCTATCGCCATATCCTTCGTTTACCAAGCCATCCTATACTTGTTGCAATATCTGGTTCTTAACGAGATTCTCACATCCACAGTAATTTTCTGGACTTTCGGAGATTTGGGAAGAATAAGCTGGGGTGAACTTTATCTAGTTGCAGCCATGTCCTTGGCAATAGTTATCCCCTATTTCATTTACAGAAGCATGGACTACGACCTCATACTTGGCGGCGACGAACTCGCAAAGTCTGCTGGAATAAGTCCCGAGAGAATAAGGCTTGAAACAACAATTATAGCTGCCCTTGGAACAGCCTTAGCAACGTCATTCGTAGGTGTTATCGGCTTTATCTGTCTCGTGGCACCTCACGCGGCAAGGTTGCTAGTTGGGGGTGGACACAGGTATTTGATGCCAACCTCGATGTTGATGGGCTCAATAATACTGCTTGTTGCAGACGTTATTGGGCGAACCGCAATAGCACCAACAATAATTCCTGTGGGAATTATGACCTCCATGGTTGGTGCTCCTCTTCTAATTTACCTGCTAATAAAGGGGGGAAAGTATGGGCATAGAGATTAAAGTGAAAGATGTTAAAATTTACTACAAAAGCATTAAAGCTTTAGACGGCGTTTCGCTTGAGGTGAATAGCGGCGAAATTCTCTCCATAGTTGGACCAAACGGTGCTGGAAAAAGCACGCTACTCAAAGTTATTAGCGGTGTTCTGAAACCGAAAATTGGAGCAGTATACTTCGATGGAAGATTGCTACGCGAAATCCCGCAGAAAGAAGTCGCAATGAAAACGGGTCTCGTACCTCAGAGAATAAGTTCTACGGGAACACTAACAGTTTTTGATTTCGTGTTAACGGGAAGAAGACCGTACATAAACTTTATGCCAACGAAAATTGACGAAGAAAAAGCTTACGAGGCGTTGAAAAAGGTAAATGCGGCCCATTTGGTTAACAGAACGTTGGAAGAGCTCAGCGGAGGCGAGCTTCAACGCGTACTCATCGCCAGAGCTTTAGCCGTAGAGCCAGAAGTGATGTTGCTTGACGAACCGACAAGCAACCTAGACCTCAAATATCAACAAGAAACACTAAACCTTCTAAAAGTACTCCGTTCAAAAGGACTAACCATTATAATGACCATACATGACCTAACCCAAGCATATAGAATTTCGGACAAAATTTTAATGCTAAAAAATGGAAGGGTCTTCGCAACTGGAAAGCCGGAAGAAGTATTGACACCGCAAAACATACTAACCGTTTACGGCATCTCGACAATAATCCTTAAAGAGCATAAAATCATAACCCTAGCCGAAAATATCTAAACGCAACCAAAATGCACAAAAATGGTTTAAGGATGATTGATGCAACTTTACTGCTGCATGTGCCGCTTCTTTACCATTTTTCTAACGAGTTTTCTTAACTCGTCGGCGATGAGGACTGAGCTTGAGACGAGGAATATAGTACCCCAATCCCATATCGAGAGCGGAGTAGTGTCTAAAGCAACTTGCAACGGGAGCAATAACGTGGCTGAAACTTGTAGAGCAATAGACGTTACATTTGCCACAGCTAAATATTTGTTAGTGAAATACCCCAGCTCAAAGATCGATTTCGTGCTTGACCTGCAGTTTATTGCGTTAAATACTTGGAACATCGCCATCGTCGTGAATGCTAAAGTTCGAGCCTTANTGATGTCTCCTTCATTCCATCCCCTNATGAACATGTATATGGTTCCCATCATCATGAAAATTGACACATACANAATGGTAAACAGAATCTCTCGATTAATTACTTTCTCATTGGGTTTTCTCGGAGGTTTGTTCATCACGTCTTCTTCTTTCGGCTCCATAGCTAAGGGCACGACATGAAGGCCGTCGGTCACAAGGTTCACCCACAATATTTGAATAGGCTTGAAGAGTAATGGGAATTCCGGAAAGAAGATCAACGCAGTTAATATCGTTACAATTTCTCCCGCATTCGTGGAGAGTAAGTATTTCACAACTTTCCTAATGTTTTCGAATATTACGCGCCCCTCTTCGACTGCGCTAACTATGCTTGCAAAGTTGTCGTCTGCAATAACCATTTCTGCGGCTTCTTTCGCAACATCAGTACCCGTAATGCCCATTGCTACACCTACTTCAGCCGCTTTCAAAGCTGGGGCATCATTGACACCGTCACCAGTCACGGCTACGACGTGTCCTTTACGTCTAAGGGATTCGACTATCCGGTGTTTATGAGTTGGAGATACGCGGGCAAAAACTGAAACGTTCTTTATAATATCATCTAATTCATCATCGCTCATATTGTCCAGTTCTGCTCCAGTTAAAACCTTTGAGTCGGGCTCTAGAATTCCAAGCTCTCTGGCAATAGCCTCTGCTGTTAACTTATGGTCTCCCGTCGCCATGATAACCTTAATTCCAGCTCTTTTGCAAAGTTGTACTGCTTGCTTCGCCTCGGGCCTTGGCGGATCGATCATCCCTGTAAAGCCTACGAAAATCAGCTTGGCAAGTTTCTGTTTAATGTTTTCCTTAAAGNTCTCAAGATTGTCTGGTTCTATGATTTTATATGCCATGGCAAGTACTCTGAGCCCTTCGCTGGCCATCTCGGTGTTAATTTTGAGAAGCTCCTCTCTTTCCTTAGGCGACAACTTTCTTATTTCACCATCTAGTAGAATGAATGAGCACATTNCCAAGACNGTNTCAGGCGCCCCCTTTACGTAAACTCTCAGATCCCCTTCGGGGGATTTATGAAATGTAACCATGTACCGTTCTTTTGGATCAAACGGAATTTCATCCACGCGCGGCAACTGTATTTCCAGCACTTCTTTATTGAGTCCCGCTTTTTCCGCAGCAACCACCAGCGCGCCTTCTGTCGGATCTCCATATATTTCCCAACGATATCCCTTATCTGTCTCNTGTTGCCTGAGTCTGGCATCGTTACAAAGCGTAGCAATTTCAAGTAGAAGACTAAGAGCATCGTCTTTCTTAGGGTCTATTGGGACACCGTCTATCTCGAATGAACCCTCTGGAACAAAACCCACGCCAGTTACGTTGACCATTTTACCGTTTACGAATATTTTTCGGACTGTTTGTTGATTAGTCGTTAAGGTCCCTGTCTTGTCTGTGACAATCGCCGTAACCGATCCTAAAGTGTCTATTGCTGGCAGCTTTCGTACGATGGCGTTACGTCTTGCCATTCTGGTAACTCCAACAGCTAACGTTATCGTCAAAACGGCAGGCAACCCCTCAGGGATGGCTGAAACCATGGCTGCTAATGTGAAAAGAAATGTTTCAAAAAACTCAAACCCACGAATAAGACCGACGAGTAGCACTGCGATGCCAGCGCTAACTGCGAAAAGTCCTAATTTTTTAGTCANGTCCTTCGCACGCTTTTCAAACGGAGTCTCAACCCTTTCAGTTTCTTTCATGAGCTTAGCGATCTTGCCAATTTCTGTTCTCATGCCTGTAGCGACAACAACAGCTTTACCCCTCCCTCGAGTTACTATAGTTCCTGCGAACGCCATATTCTTCCTCTCTGGTACAGGTAGGTTCTTATCAAGCGGCTCGATGGTTTTCCTCACCGGAATCGATTCACCAGTTAACATCGACTCATCGATTTCGAGGTTTATTGCCTCGAAAATACGAGCATCAGCTGGAACTTTATCCCCAGCTTCTAAAAGAATAATATCTCCTGGAACTATCTCTCTCGCCTTAACACGCATTTCAACACATATGCCTTTTTCTGGGCAACCTCGGATAACCTCTGCCTCTGGGGCTGCTAATGATTTCAGAGCCTGGAGAGCAGCCTCAGCCTTATATCCTTGAATAAATCCTACAACCGTGTTTATGACTATTACGGCGGCTATCACGACGACATCAATTAATTTACCAGCAATATAGGCGATGAAGGCTGCCGCATAAAGCACAGCAAGGAGAGGGCTCTTAAGCTGATCAAGCAGCAGAGCCAACTTTCCTAATTTCTTCTCCTCTTCTAACTCATTCGGCCCATACTCCTTCAGTCTCTTTTCTGCTTCAGCAATTGTTAATCCACGTACGTCGGTTTTGAGAATCTTAAATACCTCGTCAACAGATAGAGCGTGCCAAACGTCTTCTCTCACTTTTTCTCGCGTCAAGCTTTCCTCTCTCCACTTCTACTTAAAGATCCTTAAAGGATCTTTTTTACATACACAATTTAAATATATTGATTGAATGTTTGAACAAAAAAGCTCTTTGGAATATGTGCTTAGCGGTACAAGTTGCGTAATGAAGTTATGAGGGATGGCACGTCTTGCTTGAGTGAAAGGACGAACGGTATGGCCTCTTGCTCTGCTAACGTGACGGCCAACTCGTCTACGCTCTCGGGTTTTGTAGGNCCATGGATAACGATCATCCTGGGCTTTATCGGGTATATCTTCACGGCGATTATGGGTGATCGACCCTTACTAACACCGACGAAGACTAGCGCCCTCATAGAGTTCGCACCGAACAATCTTAGAAAATCCGTTACGCATCCATGAACCCTTATGGCATTTCAGACTCGTCCACGACGGTATATCCGTACACTGGCAGGTTTTGCCCCTCCCTGCCTGCCAGGATTATGCCGTCTACCGCTTCTACAACATCCTTAACAGACTTCGCTTCGGGAAACTCCGCTATATCTAAGATAACGCTACTAAGGTCTTTCGTCATCGCCGTGAACTTCTTTATATGAACTCCGCCTTTCTTGGAATCGATCTCTATCAATGCCATGACAAACTTTCTAAGAAAGAGCGTTCCTGGAGATTTTCGTCGATTCTTTTCGGTAGTCATTCAAAACCGATGGTGCTATGCCCATGTGCCTTGCCAGCTCGCTCTGGCTGAGCTCGAATAGGAGCCTCCACTTCTTCATCACCTCGCCAGGGGTTTTAGAAAGTATTATCTCACCAGCTATCCTGTTCATTAGAGCCTCTTCCGCCGCTCCGTACGAACCAGCAGAACCATCCATTTCTTGTAATATTGCTCTAAGACCTGAATATATTAATATTCTAGCGCTGAGATAAAGTGATACGGATGGGAAAGAAAAGCACACGTATGAGGAAGGTTAAACCACCGGTCACGATAGAGGTCTCGGACATCTTAAACTTAGCTAGATTAGCTATGAGTAGGGTTGATATTCAGCCGCTATTTTGGCACTTCAAGTGGAAGAACCAGCCGATACTTGGCTATCTTTCATCCATACCATACTGGTACGGAAACTTACCGATCTTTGCGTACACAAAAATTAACTGTAAATTGAAAAGCTACATAGCTTACATGAGCGTCGAGAAAGAGGAGGTCGTTCTGACCGACAGCAACGATGATACTCGCTACATGTATGGTGCTGTTATTGAAACCGAGGATGAGCCTCCTTTCATAACGGAAAACCTTTCCAAACCATATAAGCTGAAAGATAAACCAGTACTCATAAAGGCAGGAAACCTAAACTCTCTAATCAGGATGCTAATCATATTATCAGATACGAACTCCTCACCGCCTTTGTGGTGCTTTGAGTTTAAGGGCAAGCATGTGCTGGGTCTTATAGCCCCATTCTTCGACTATTATGATGCCAACGCCTTACCGGTCTTCTTCTACATAGAAAGTGATATCAAACCACCAGCACCATTCATAAGATACATCTCGCTTAAAACCGGAGAGGAAATTTCTTACGTGCCTTACATAAGCGATATGAAGTACTTCTACGGCAGGATAGTAAACGTTAAGTCGATGCCATTCTTTACTGGAGAGAGTTTGGTTAGTCGTAAGTAAACCAAACCTTCTGCAGATCTTCAGCGTTTTGATGGATGTAAGCCTCATACTTTCACATAGTTGTTGCACAATTTTGTCACTGAAGAGCGAATTAAGTTAAAAACCCGTAAATTTTGGGATTTTAACACAACATTGAGCTAAAATTTATTAGATGGCTAATTAGCCGTGTTTCTGGAGTGTGAGTATTGTATGACAGCAGCTGAAGTAGGTGTAGCACAACCTGTAATAATTCTGAAAGAAGGAACACAAAGGTCCAGGGGTAGAGATGCACAATCATCAAACATCATGGTTGCAAAAATTATAGCAGAAAGCATGAGGACATCGCTTGGACCAAGAGGAATGGATAAAATGCTAGTTGACAGCTTCGGAGACGTCGTCATAACTAACGATGGTGCTACGATACTTAAGGAGATGGACGTGGAGCACCCTGTGGCCAAAATGCTTGTTGAAGTTGCCAAGGCTCAGGATTCGGAGGTTGGCGATGGTACAACTACGGCCGTCGTCCTAGCAGGAGAGCTCCTTGCCAAAGCTGAGGAGTTGATCGAGAAGGAAGTCCACCCGACTGTGGTAATTGAGGGTTACCGCAAGGCAGCGGTGAAGGCCCTTGAAATACTCGACGAGATAAGCTACCCGGTAAGTCCGAATGATAGGGATATGTTAATCAAGGTTGCTAAGACCTCGATAGCAAGCAAACTTGTATCTGAGGAGGCAGATTATCTCTCGAACTTGGCGGTAGATGCCGTTCTGAAGATTGCCGAAAAGGTTGATGGAAAATGGAACGTTGACCTAGATAACATTTTGCTCGTTAAGAAGAGTGGCCAGTCGCTACGCGACACGAAGCTTATCGAAGGAATCGTCCTAGATAAGGAAGTGGTCCATCCGGATATGCCGAAAATCGTTAGGAACGCGAAGATAGCGATACTCGACGCGCCCCTCGAAATCGAGAAGACGGAATTTGATGCAAAGCTTCACATAGAAACTCCAGAACAGATGAAGGCCTTCATGAAACAGGAGGAGGATATGCTGAGGGAGATGGTCAACAAGATCATATCCGTCGGCGCAAACGTCGTGATTTGTCAGAAAGGTATTGACGACCTAGCCCAGTACTTCCTCGCAAAGGCAGGCATTTTGGCGGTACGCAGGGTTAAGAAGTCTGACATGGACAAGCTTGCCAAGGCCACGAACGGAAGGGTCATTTCGAGAATTGACGACCTAACTCCTGAGGACTTAGGAAGGGCAGCCCTCGTCGAGGAAAGGCGTGTAGGTGAAGATAAGATGGTCTTCATCGAAGGATGCGAGAACCCGAAATCTATAAGCATACTCATCAGAGGAGGTACGCAGAGGATAGTTGACGAGGCCGAGCGTTCGCTGAAGGACGCGATAAATGTGGTCAAGGATGTTATAGTCGAGGGCAAGGTGGTAGCGGGCGGCGGTGCTCCTGAGATAGAAGTGGCCATGAGGCTACGCGACTACGCGAATACTTTGGCCGGCAAGGAGCAGCTAGCCGTGAACAAGTTTGCCGAGGCATTGGAGATAGTACCATCGCAGCTTGCTGAGAATGCAGGCATGGACCCAATAGAGACAATAGTTAACTTAACGAGCGAACACAAGAAGGGCAACAAGTGGGCTGGCGTTGACGTGTTTAACGCTAAGATAGCAGACATGTTCAAGCGCGACGTCATAGAGCCGCTGCTCGTGAAGAAGCAGACGATAAAGTCCGCGGTCGAGGCCGCATCGATGATACTCAAGATAGATGATATAATTGCCGCCTCAAGATTAGAAGAGAAAGAGAAGACACCAAAGAGTGAAAAAGGAAGAAGGAAAAGTTGGAGNNGGAGAAGGATCCTTCGATTGATTACAAAGGATTGACGAAGTACGAGAAAGCAAGGATAATCGGTGGGAGGGCACTCCAACTTTCACTCGGTGCCTTCCCACTCGTGGAAACGAAGCCCGGCGATACTGTGATAGACATCGCCAAACGAGAACTTGAGGCAGGAGTCCTGCCGATTATAATTAGGCGGAAAAGGCCTGACGGCTCTTACGTTGATATCCCACTTCAAGAATTACTCGAAAAGCAAACCGTTTAATTTTAATTCTTTATTATGTTCGTTTTTAAATCTTGAAACATGTTACTCAAATGTTTTTGACATCAACCCTTATAAGAAGATGATCGCATCTCCATTACATTACAAGAAGAATATTTAGGTGATGCCTGAAGATGTACCGGGCGGGAATAAGAGAGCTTGAGACATCCTACAAAAAGCTCTCATCTTGGTACTACAGGATTGCAAAGTCCGTCATTTGTAGCATTACAAGGGCCTTTATAGATAATTACAGCCCATCTAAGCTTACGCGAGCTCTGGCCAGCCCTTTATGCTTTGATCTTTTAGTAGTCGCCACCGGGCTGGAAGATTTAGGTAGTGGGTCTACCACGATCATAGGTGCCATACTAAAAGACGTACTTACGCCCACCGATGGTATAGTGATATTGGGCGGAAAGAATCTTGCTAGGTTTGATGTTCCTAATGAGCTCGACATCGTTGCTGCTGAGCTCGGTCTTACGAGCGACGAGGTTGAACACTTAAAGTACTGTAGCCGAATGGTAGCGAAGGTGGATGAAGCTGCCATACAGGATGGTTTCCACTTATACCATCACATGATGGCAGTGTCATACGACGGTTTTTGGTCAGTTGTTCAACAGGGAATCAACCCAATAACTTGCAAGGCTAGGAGGTACCACTGGTTCTCTGGCAAAGTTAAAAGNTTCGTGGAAGAACCGCACGAGGGCATAGTAAGTCAAGAAAAAGTCGAAGTTTGTTCTGGATATGACCGCAAAGGAGAGCGACGAGGCGAGGCGCGCATCGATCGAGCTTATAGTATATGACTTCAAAAAATTAAAGCATGTGTACAGTGCCGCTCAGCAAAGGACACAAACAAATCTTTCCTTATGGTTTGACTCACCTAGAGTCGAGAGCTTCATCGACCTGCCGCTCAGGATAAACTGGAAGCTGATCAAGAGTATCGGCTCGAACCCACCGTCAAACTACGAGGGATTGCTGGCGATAAGGGGCATAGGGCCGGAGACGGTAAGATTCCTTGCCTTTGGGTGTAGGTGGTTGTACGGCATACTGCCGAGTATGAAAGACCCTGCCGTGATTCTGGGCGAGTGTTCTGCTTATATCCCGAGCAAAGAGGAGGAAAATATGGTTTTTGATATCATCTCGGCTATAGAGTTATCCAATCTCCAATCTGAATTAAAAAATCGGGTACTCCATAAGGTAAATATGTGGTTAGTCCAAAATGAGTTTAATGCTTAAAGCTGTCTATGCTCCCCTTATGAATTCTTCTACCATTGCCCTTGCTACATCATCTGGATACTGAATCGGCGGAGATTTCATGAAATATGCCGAGGGACCTATCAACACGCCAGCTATGCCCCTGTCCATCGCTATCTTTATGCAGCGTATAGCATCTATGACGACACCCGCCGAATTGGGCGAGTCCCACACCTCAAGCTTCAACTCTATATTGAGAGGCGCGTTGCCGAAAGCCTTTCCTTCTATCCTGATGTAAGCCCACTTCCTATCCAAAAGCCATGGGACGTAATCGCTGGGCCCGATATGGATGTTCTGTTCGCCTATGTCATAAGGTATGAGCGAAGTAACAGCCTGAGTTTTTGAGATCTTTTTAGATTTTAGCCTCTCCCTCTCGAGCATGTTCAAGAAGTCCGTGTTTCCGCCCACGTTAAGTTGCATTACCCTCTCTACCTTTACGCCCCTGTCAACGAGTAACTTTACTAGAACCCTGTTGACGATCGTAGCACCTACTTGGGATTTAACATCATCCCCTATAATGGGTACGCCCCTTTTCTCGAATATCTTCTGCCAGCGCGGCTCTCTGGCTATAAAGACCGGTATGGCGTTTACAAAGCCGCAACCTGCCGCGAGTGCTTGCTCAACGTACCACTTGGTGGCGAACTCGCTCCCCACAGGTAGGAAGTTTACTACAACATCTACCTTGTTGCTCTTCAGGACGTCGGCTACATCGACCGTGGGCGACGGGTGTTTTTCGATTATCTCAGATAGATATTTCCCTAAGCCGTCATGCGTCATGCCCCTCATCACTTCAACACCGAGCTTTGGTACGTCAGCGAACTTTAGGGTATTATTCGGCGGAGCGAATATCGCCTCGGAGAGGTCCTTTCCTACCTTGTTCTTGTCTATATCAAAAGGCCGCCGCAAACTCAATATCGGAGACGTGATAGTTTCCGAGCCTCACATGCATAAGGCCAGGCACGAACTCATCATCGTCCGCGTTTTTATAAAACTCCACACCTTGTACGAGCGCGGATGCGCAGTTGCCCACACCGATTATGCCTACCCTAATCTTACCCACACCGCTTCACCAGAATTTTATGGTCATAAATTACTGTATTAATCTTTTTCCTCAGCAAAAAGTTGGGCACGGAGATTATCTAAGAATTCTTTGGCTTTTTNGAGAAGTTCCTCNCCCTTTTTTGTTATCCTGTAATACGTCCTAGGCGGCCCTACATCGCTCGGGACGGTTTGGGATACTGCTATAAGCCCTTCCTTTTGTAGCATGTAAATCACGACATAGCACGTGACTTTCCCCGGCTTAAACCCAAACCTTTTCTCTATCATCTTCTCAACCTCATAACCATAGAGGGGCCCTTCCTTTAGCAGGCTGAGTATGTAAAGCCAAAGGTTTTCTTTCGTCAGCTTTCGAACAAGGCGCTGGAACGCCATAACTAAGTCGTACGAGGTATTGGCTTTTTCGGATAAGAACATTTTGCCGAACATATTAATATCAAACCGCCACCTATCTTAGCTACGACGCAAACTTGATGGAGCTCAGCAACCTAAAGGCAGTTATCCTGGACCTAGACGGTTGTGTGTATGTAGGTGAAAGGCCGGTAGAGGGTGCGGCCGATGCTATCGAAAAGCTAAGACAGATGGGCTACCGCATACTTTTCCTGACCAATAACTCGACACTCTCGACGACAGACTACGTTAACAAGCTTAACAGGATGGGAATACAAACCAAAGAGGAAGAGATACTGACCTCGGGTATGGCGACCGCGAAGTACATCTACGACGTTTATGGACCATCCAAAATACTTGCTGTGACGGAGGAGGGCTTCGTTAAGGAAGCTATCAAGAGGGGTCACATCGTGGTGCCCTTTGAGCGCTTCCACGAAGCGGACATAGTCGTGGCTGGGCTTGACCGCAAATTTAACTATCAAAAGTTAAGGGCAGCCGCTAGGGCGATAATGTCTGGCGCGAAGTTTATCGCCACGAACGAGGACAGAACNCTTCCAACGGAGACGGGNCCAGACCCCGGTGCTGGCGCAATCGTGGCAGCAATCAAATTCACAACTGGTGTCGAGCCTACAGTTATAGGAAAGCCTTCCAAGATTATAGCAAACATAGCGCTCGAAATGTTAAACCTCAAGGGCTATGAGGTAATGCTCGTTGGCGATAAAGTGGAGACCGACATAAAGACAGCAGAATCTGCGGGCATGCGTAGCGTCCTCATTTCAAACACAGAACCGGTCGGACATCCAAAACCAGATTTTGTGATAAGTAGTATAGCCTTATTGCCGAATCTCCTATCAAGAAGACGGTAGTGTATTAAAGATATACACGTTTGGACTTTCCTTTAAAGTTCGCAGGACGACTCTCGTCTCAGTTGAGACTACCCCATCCATTTTACCTATATCGTCAAGTATCTTTGCAAGAGCCTCTCGGTCCTTTACTTTTAGCTTGAGCAGACAATAGTAATCGCCCGTCACATCGTGAACCTCCTGCACCTCGGGAAAAGATACCAAGGTCTCTAACACTTTATCGTAAAGGTGCGGCTGGGCTTTTACCGCAATGAAGGCGGTCAGCATTTTCCCTATCTTATTTTCATCGATTACCGCTTGGAACTTTTTGATGTAGCCCTGCTTGATTAACTTCTTTACCCTGCCATACACTGCAGCTTCACTTATGCCTAACTTTTTAGCTATCTCAGAATAAGAAGCCCTACCATTCTCTTGGAGTATGTTAAGAATCATTAGGTCTTTTTCGTCTAATCCAGCTTTCATAATCACCCAAAATGAACGTTTTTAGGAAATATTAAGATTATGCCTATAAATAGTTGCCTCTGTTTGAAAAGATTGACTGCTATGTTAACAACCGTCGCTTTGGTTAGGGGTCCCGAGCTTCTGAAATACAGCTTTCCAGCACCACATCCGATGAACTTTCGTAGAGTCGAGAGCTTCTATAAAAAGATAGATACCTTGCCCAAGGAGATGTGGGACGCATTAAAAATCATCGCGCCCAAAATGGCTACTATAGAGGAGATAGCGCTATTTCACGATATTGACTACATAGAGTTTGTAAAGAAAAAATCCGCAGAAGGAAGGGGTTACTTGGACTCTGGCGATACGCCATCCTTCCCCGGAATCTTTGAGGCGGCTTGTTATGTTGTGGGCTCGACGCTTGAGCTATGCAGGATTATCCTTTCAGGGAACGTAAAGAGGGGCTTCAACCCTATGGGTGGACTCCACCATGCGAGGAGGTCAGCGGCCTCAGGCTTTTGTGTGTTTAATGACCCCGCTACGGCCATAATGTACCTACTTAAGGTGGCAGGCCTCGACGCTGTTGCGTACGTAGATATAGATGCTCATCATGGGGATGGTGTTTGTTACGAGTTCTACGACGATAAAAGGGTCGTGTTCGCAGATATACACCAAGACGGTAGGACGCTATATCCAGGTACTGGTTTTAGGCATGAGAGGGGAAGAGGCGAGGGTGAAGGCTTTAAGCTGAACATACCTTTACCGCCCGGCTCAGGTGACGAGGAGTTTAAAGCTGCTATGCTTGAGGTAAAGGACTTTCTCATGGAGCATGACTTCGACTTTATGCTCTTTCAGTGTGGCGCTGACGGCATAATGGGAGACCCGATTACCGATTTGAGCTACACTGCCGACTCGCATAAGTTCGCTGCCGAGGTTTTATGCGATATTGCAAACAAGAAATGCGGTGGCAAAATACTCGCGATGGGCGGTGGCGGCTACAACCCAGAAAACACAGCAGAAGCTTGGACGAACGTCGTGAAGGTCTTCATCGAAAAGCCTTAACTAAACATGAACTTCATAGTCTGCCTGGCTATCAGCTTTGAGAGTCTTACGGGCTCTGGTATGCGACCGTGTAGTGTGAATTTATCCAACAATCTCCTACCAGCGTTCAAATCAATACCCAAGCACCTGATGAACACCGTGTAGCCGGTCCAGAGCTTTACCTCATGTCTTGCGCCGTTCTTCTCGTAAACTTCGACTCTGAATTGCCAGTCGTCGGGGAAATTTTTTATGAAAAAGTCCTTTATGCCCTTGGACTCCTCGTAAGTGATGCAGACCAGTGGCAAACCAATCGTCTCGTACACCGCATTAAGGTCCACTACGTTGTACCAACTTATCACACAACCGCTTAAAATGATGGCGTTTATGTCCGTCCTGCCGAGCTTCTTATACAGCGATATGACGGCATCCGTCGCATCCATACCTCCTACGGTGCATTTAGCCATCGCTAGACCGTCCACTATAAAGTCGCTCCTCATCACGACACCTGCTATTATCGAGTTTTTGTTAAGCGACCTGTTAAAACTCTCAGCTATGCCAAGGACACGGATTGCGGGCTTATCCAACCTTAACTTCAGCAACTATCCCTCCTGCCAGTAGACCTCACCGGGCTCTAAGACCGCTCCGGCAGGAACTTTGCTATAGGGTGAGATGACGGCGCCGAACTCCTTCCTACCCGTATCGATTAGCCCGCCCGCAACCATAACCTTGACCGTCTCGCGCCCGGGCACCTTGTATCGTGTCGTGCATCCGGCGCCGAGCACAGCACCCTCGCCCACGACCGAGTAAAATATCGTAGACCCCTCGCCGACTGTGACATTCTCCAAGATTAGCGAATTACCTACTGTGGCGCCATCGCCTACATGGGTGCCATCCAACAAGACAGTGTACGGTAGGACTGAGGAACCCCTGCCCAGCTTTACATTATCGCCCAAGAAGCAAGGACCGAAGACCTTAGCACCATTCTCGGTTTCGACATATGTGCCAGGACGCAGGAGCCTGCCACTCGTTGGCGAATAGTTTCGTTTGGATGAGAGGTATTCTAGGAAAGCGGCGTTAGCGTCCAACAGGTCCCATGCCCTGCCTATATCGAACCATAAACCTCTGCTCATCTTTACTACGTGTATTCTGTAACCGTCCTCGATGAGTAGGTTCAGTATGTCCGTCAGCTCGTATTCTCCCCTCGATGACAACTTAATCCTGGAAAAGTACTCGATGGACTCCGACGGAAGTATGTATGCGCCGGCGTTTACATAAGCTTCGGGAAGTGCCTCCGCGGGTTTTTCTATCACACGCTCCAGCATTCCGTCCCTTTCTTCTAGCATACCAAAGCTACCTGCGTTCTTAACCCTAACGGCCAGCATGACCCCGTCCCAACTGCCCCTATTGAAGGAAGAAATTAGTTCTCCCACAACATCTTCCGTTATGGTTATGTCGCCGTAGATGATAAGGAAGGCATCCTCACCCTCGAGGAAGTCTTTGCATGTATAGAGCGCGTGGGCCGTGCCTAGTAGCTCCCTCTGCGGAATGTAAGTTATGTTCATCGGTAGCCGCTCACGTCCGACCGCATGCTTAATCGATTCATCCATGTAAGCGACAGTTATGCCAACATCCTTTATGCCGTTGCTGAAGATGGCCTCGAGCACCCTGAGCAGCACCGGCTTGTCGACGAGCGGCAAAAGGTGCTTAGGCCTGAAGCTTGTGAGAGGCCTTAGTCGCTTGCCTAGACCTGCGGCAAAAACTACGGCCTTCAATCGGCTTTACCAAACCTAAGTCGTTTTAAAGGATATTAAGCTTTAGTCCGAACCTTTACCAGCATGGGCATAACTTTCGTGGGCCTCGGCCTCGGTCCAAAGCGTTACATCACGGAAGCGGCACTCGAGAGCATCAAAGCGGCGGATGTCGTGTTCCTCGACGTTTATACCGGTATTCTCCCCGATGAAACGATAGATTTTCTGCGCACAATCAGCAAGCATCTACTCATAGCCGACCGTTACCTGCTGGAGGATGGTATCGATGCCGTACTCGCGGAGGCCACTAGAAAAAGTGTGGTCATAGCTGTTCAGGGTGACCCGCTCATAGCCACGACGCACATCTCAATAGTCCTTGAGGCACGCAAGCGTGGAATCGCCTGTAAGATAGTTAGCGGAATATCCTCCTACTCGGTAGCGGCAAGCCTATCGGGCCTTCAGGCTTACAAATTTGGCAGGGCTGTTACGTTGCCGATGGAGGAAGACATAGAGTATGCAAAGTCTGTCTACGAAAGCATCTTGGAGAATATGTCCAGAGGTCTGCACACACTCCTCTTCCTCGATACCAAGAATGGTGGATTAACGATACCTGTCGCTCTCAGCCGTTTGAGGGAATTGGAACGCTTGCTAAGGAAGGGCGTGGCTTCGGACGATAGGCTCGTCGTAGCCCTCGCGAGGCTGGGATACGATGATGAACTCATAAAGGCTGGAAGGATTGCGGACCTCGCTACAATGGATTTTCCAAAACCTCCGCACATGCTGATATTTCCCGGCAAGCTACATTTTCTGGAGCGTGAGACACTCGTGAGACTTCTTGGCGCTCCCCGAGAATGCGTAGAGGCTTACGAACCGATAAACTACGAAGTGGGCAGGGTCAAGCGTTACATAGATGCGTGCGAGAGGGTCCTATCAAAGTTGGGCACTTCGGCTGAAGAGACAAAAGTTAACGAGGTACTGAACGTTGCCAAAAGCTACCTAGACGACTCAAAATTTTTCCTGAAGTCAGGAGACCTCTTCGACTCATTATCTGCGATTTCATACTGCGAAGGGCTGCTGGATGCTCTAAGGATGATGGGCTACGTCGAGTTTGATTGGAAGTCATAGTTCGCCGCCCTCTTGTATTTCGTTAATGTGAGCGCTCCAGCTAACGCCTCGGATATACGCTTTATGTTCGCCTCGCACGCCCTGTACAGCTCCTCATAGACTTTCAGGGCTTGCTCGAGACACTCATCGTAGGTCTTAGCGCCTTTGTTGACCATTTCCATGAACTCTTCCACGAATTTTCTTGTATCGGGCGTAACGAGCCTCTCGTCTACGCTAGATAAAGCATCGACGAGTCTCATGCCCAGCTCCGTCGGGTAAAAGCTCCTACCCCTCTTTACGGCATATCCCCTATCCACAACTATCTTGGGATACTCGGCCCGTGTTGCATCCGTTCCTATGCCGTTCTTTTCCATGAGTTCTAGCAAAGCCGCCTCCGTGAGCCTCGGTGGAGGTTTGGTCTTCCCTTCCTTCAGCTCTGACTTAACCACCTCCAGTACGTCGCCAGGCGATAGCTTGGGTATGGGAACGTCGTTAGGCATGAAGTAATCGAATATCCTGAAGAACCCCTCTTGGGTAATGACCGAACCTGTCGCTCTTACGACGGCATCCCCTACGATTATCTCCGCCACGCTCTCGCTCAACTCTGCGTCGCAGAACAGCACATTCGCGGCAAACCTTCTCGCTATGTANTCCCAGACATCCCGCCTAAGCGAACCATCTTTAGGATACGGTTTTATAGGATATATCGGAGGATGNGCACCGTCGTCCTTTCTTCCGTTGAGCGGCTCGATCCGCNCTTTGCTCAAATCTCCGAGTAGCTTGGATAGGTCGGAATTCANCAGAGCTTCGATTGGTTCTCTGAAGTCAAAGTCGTACCTGAATCTATTCGTCTCGGTTCTCGGATACGAGCAGTAGCCATCGGCATAGAGCTCCTCTGCAACTGAGAGTAATGTGGCCGCTGAGATGCCGGTTATCCTTGTCAAGTCCTTGAGGAGCGTATCTGTATCGAGGGGCAAAGGTCTACGAATCGTCTCCCTCTCTTCATCATATGACAGGACGCGCCCGGTCTTTTGTCCTTCAACACTTTTCCAAAGAGCCTTAGCCCTTTCAAAGTCTTTCATGTTTTCGCTTTTAGCCTCAAACTCTTCCCCGTCTTCGGTCCTGAACCTTATCCGAATATACCAGAACGGCTCCGGTTTAAAGGACATTATTTCTTTCTCCCGCTTAACGATGAAGCCAAGAGTTGGCGACTGGCAGGAACCCCATGAGATGAGCCTGACGTTTTTACGCTTTCTCGTCTCTTTTGTAAGTAGTCTCGTAAAGGCCGCGCCAGTCACGAGGTCAAAATGTTGTCTGAGCATGGCCTTCATNACCCANTTCATGTTTAAGGAATCTTCGAGGTTGTTCCACGCCCTCCAAAGCTCGCCNGGATTNGTCGAGTTGAACCTCATCCTTTTGTATGGCGCTTGGTCGCCCTTNCTNGCCCTGTATATTGAGAGTATCTCATAACCGATGAGCTCGCCNTCCGAGTCGTTATCCGTTGCTATGATGAGCGTCCCGTCCTTTTTGAAAACCTTCTCAAGCTCTTTATAAGACCTCTCNTCGGAAACGATGCTTCTGAATTCTCTGACCGAAAAGAGCTTGGACGGGTCTATGCTATTCCACCCATACCCTTCAGGGAAGTCTGTGTTTAACACATGCCCCCTGACAGAAGTGACGTAAGCATCTATGCCTTTGCTCTTCAGCAACCTTGCTATGCTCCTTGCGACACTCGGCTTCTCCGCCACGACTATGTATTGTTGTGTTTCACCCTCGTGCACACGCATTCGACCTATCAGCATGAAGGCATGAAACCTTGCTTTATTACGTTTATGCGCATTAAAGTTTAAACAATAAATACACGGGACGTCCATGATATCGTCCATGAGCAAAAAGAGCGTTTCGTGTTATAAGTGGGCAGACATTCCAGAGGAGAAGTTAAAACCAGACATAACCAGGAAGGTAATACATGGAGAAAACATGACGATCAGCATGTTCTCCCTCAAGAAAGGGGCAACGGTCGACTCGCACAAGCACATTAACGAGCAGATTAGTTGCATCCTCTCGGGAGCTATCAAGTTCGTTCTAGCTGACGGGAATGAATATGTTGTGTCACAAGGCATGGTGATACATTTTCCACCCGACGTTGAGCACGCTGCTTTAGCACTAGAAGACTCTGTCGTTATGGATGTCTTCAGCCCTCCGAGAGAAGATTGGAAAAAAGGTGCCGACCAGTATTTAAGAAAATAAAACGTTTAAAAGAACGCCATGACGTCTCTACAAAGTAATGGGCGATACTGTTGAGAGTCAACGTTGCGCAGAAGAGAACGGTCCTAGCTTCTGGTGCCTTTGATATCCTGCATCCAGGTCACATAAGGTTCTTGGAAGAGGCTAAGCGGTTAGGCGGTAAAAATTCGTCACTCATAGTGGTCGTTGCTAGAGATAGGACCGTCAAAGAAAATAAGGGAAGAGCTACGATTTTTAGTGAGAAGGCCAGGCTTGCTATGGTCCGAGCCCTGAAGCCCGTTGACAAGGCGGTCTTGGGATACACGCCGTTCTCTTTCGAGAAGGTGATCAAAAAGTATAGGCCGGACATCGTAGTCTTTGGCTATGACCAGAAATGGCTCATGAAGCGATTCAAGGAGCTATGCCGAAGAAAGAAGTGGAACATTAAGGTCAAGGTTTTGAAGAAGTACAATCTTGGGGGCCTTAATAGCAGCTCAGACGTGATAAAAAAGATTTGGGCACTCAAAACAAGAGCAAGATAATACCCGCAAGTATCAGTAATATTACCATAAGTGCGATTAATCCGCTTGCAATCGAAAAGACGAAAGAAGGCGTCGTAAGCCAGTAGAGGAAAAGGATACCAAAGACAAGCACAATAACTCCAAGAATTTTTGTCCATATCTTAACCAAGTAGGATTTGAGAGCGCTCATGATTTTTCGCCTAACCTGACTGTTGGTAACAAGAGTTATATTTACGTTACGCGAATTGATGAAGCACGTGTGCAGGATATTATGAGATTTGATAAATGGATAGTCTCGATGTGATATTCTTCATCGAAGTTCTGATAAGGGCTAAATACTTCGCTGGAGGTGATGGCTTTCGAAGGTAGATAATTGATGAAAATCCCAGGAATAACGAGAAAAAGGGATGAGGGAATAAAGGCAGTAGGCGTAGCTGATATGGGCTTTGCTAGGGATAGGCTCATGGATGTTATCACGCAACTTAAGATCCAAGCGGAGAAGCTGAACAGAACGTCTCAGAGGCTTGCGGCTAGGGGCAAGGAACTATTCGAGATGTGTGTTAGGGCTGAGCAGGAGAGGGACAAGGGCAGGGCGACGATATATGCCAACGAGATAGCCCAGCTTAGGAAGATCTCCCGTACGATATTGAAGAGTCAGCTTTCTTTAGAGAAGGTGATCCTAAGGCTCGAGACTGTGAAGGAATTCGGGGACGTCATGAACGTCCTCGGCCCAGCAACGAGCATAATAAGACAGGTACAGTCAGAGATTTCTGGCTTAGTCCCGGAGGTTGCCTACAATCTAAGGCAGGTCGACGAGATGCTCGAGAGCATAATCGTCGAGGCTGGAAGCGTAACGGGTGCTTCCGTCCAAGTGATGGTGAGCGACAGCGAGGCACAAAGGATACTCGAAGAGGCTGCCGAGATAGCGGCTCAGCGTATGAAGAGTACATTCCCCGACTTACCAGAAGGTTACAGACATTTGGAGACTTCGACTGAACCAAAGCAGTAGCGAAACACCGACGTGCTAGCGTCACCAATAACTGCGAGAAAATACCCTACTTAGTACCTCGTAGTCATCCGAATCCATCAACCAACCTACAGATCCCGCGTTTTCTTTTACGTGTTCAAGCCTCACAGCTTTTGGTATCGCGATCACGCTCGGTCTTCTTACGACCCAGTTTAGGGCTATTTGTGACGGTGTCTTTCCGTATTTATCCGCCAAAGCTTGTAAGACATCCGCCTCACGTTTCTCTAGATACTTATCGGGTTTTGAAAGCTTGCCGCGTGCGAGCGGACTGTATGCGATCACTGTTATCTTTTCTCTTTCGCAAAAAGGTAACAGGTCACGCTCTATACTCCTTTCCAGTAGGCTATACTCGACCTGATTCGATACAATCTCCTCCCTAGCGAGCGATGCCATGGCCTCCTCCATCTCGCTTACTGAAAAATTGCTGACACCTATGAACCTCACAAGACCTTCCTTGACAAGCCTCTCCATGGCCCTCATAGTCTCCTTGATGGGTATTCTCGGGTTTGGCCAATGAACTTGGTATAGGTCTATGGTCTTAACGTTGAGCCTTTTCAAGCTGGCCTTTGCCGAGCTTATCACGGACTCATAGGAGAGATGCTCCGGGGATACCTTAGTCGCGACGAAAACTTCGGTCTTCAAACCCGCTATGGCCCTGCCCACGACCTCCTCAGAGTGTCCCGCTCCGTAAGCCTCAGCAGTATCGATCAGCGTCATGCCCAACTCTATTCCGAGCCTAAGGGCTGCTATGGCTTCAGCATCCTTGCTGTCGTCCCTGCTGTAGAACCCTCCTATCCCCCAAGTGCCTTGGCCCAAGACGGGGACCTTCCAACCCGTCCTACCAAGCTCCCTATACTCCACGCTAATATTCTGGGCAGAGTAGGATTTTAGATTTCCGAATTAGTTCAGCACGACGGAAAAAATTTCCGCGGTGCTAAACTAATTGTAATGGTACGCCTTACTCTTGGTACTAACGTCGTATCGTTCTTCTACTGGACCTTAGCGACGGATTGTAGCAAAAGGGCCTCAGCGTGTGCTTTATTGAGGAGGTACGGAAGCGTCTCTTTCGTTATGTAGGATGCTTGTACGGCAACGGCAAGCGCCTTCATGTAGGCTAGCGCTATAACCTGTGCCGACGTCTCCTTACTCATGTAGCCGATGTTTACGGCAAAGTTAAATGCATAACCTACCGCGGACTTTATCTCTTCTTTAACCTTATCCACGTCTATGAGTAACTCATCGCCGGAGTAAATTCTCCCTCCCTCGTAAGCTGCATTGATGCTTATTCCCTTCAAAACGGCCTTTATGTCCAGCTTCATTAGAAGGCTAGCCAAGGATGAAGATATCACGTCGCCCTTTTTCGCCACAAGCGTGTCCTTGGCTATCCATATGCTTCCACCTTCTATCCTAGTTGGTATCTTCATCTTACCTAACTCGCTTAGGATGGGGCCAGGAGGTATGCCCGTGTTGCATTCTGGAATTATGACGTCCACGTCAGCCTTCTCGCCCGCCTTCGCATGCACGAGTACCCTGTTCTTTTGTAGTATGAGTGCAAGCTTGAACGCTGATATGTTGCTGAATAGCAGGCCAACGGGCTTGGGCATGTTTTCCACGAGCTTCTTTAGTTGTGGGATGCCCGCGATCTCAGCAGCCTTCATGAAGAGCGTTTTCTTGGTCACCTTAAACACAGTATCTTGCCTAAGCTTTGCCCTCAATTCGTGCAGCACGTTTGCCCTTATGCCCGTAAGCTCAAACACGGCGATTGTTGGATACTTCTTTATGTATTCTACAAGCTCTGCTACTACACGTTCCTTCCAAGCCTTACCAGCCCTTTTCTTTAGAACCATTGCCAAGTTAACTCACCGAACCCGCACCGGGTCTAATACACCCCTCAGCCTACTTTTCCTCGATTTCAACCTTTACGGGCTTGCCCATTGTCTTTTTAACATATATGGACGCCACGTTCCTAAACTTTTTTTCCAACTTTTCCACGATTCTGCTGATCACCGCTTCCGCATTTTCGGCTAGTGCGTTAGAGTCCATGTCTTCCGTCCCAATCATGCAACTAAGCGTCGGACCTTTTCGTAACCTGACGGTCACACTCCTTGAATATTTTTCTACAAACTTCTCGAGCTCTGTGCCTGGGGGTATGGGTACGGGCGCCTTTCCTTTAGCACCGAGCGCAGCACCAAGCGCCTTCGCCGCTATGCCCATCATGGGCGGATCGACGAGGAAGTAATCGTAGCTTCTTGCAAGCTTCTTCGCCATCCTTTTGTTGCCTACCAAGGTCTCTAAGTCTTCCTTTCCTAGAACCTTATCTACGAGCGGTATCCTTTCTGCCCTAAGCGCCATATCGCCGGATGCTATCACGCATATCTTCCTCCTCTTTTTTCCGAGACCGTGCGGGAGCTCGATGGTTTCCGTAAACCTGTTCTCAGGTTTTGTAAGGTCCACGTCTCTAACATTCACTATGAGATCGATAGATTGAAGAAATTTTCTACTGGATGACTTCTTCGCCGTCTCTATGGCATCCAGCAGTTTTGATGATAAGGTTCTTAACAAACTAACCACCCAGCATGCTATCGTAAAGACCTGAATCTATATCTTTAATTACCTGCTTGGGATCTTTACCGTCAACCTTTATTCCCATGCTCACGCACGTACCAACGACCTGCTTCAAGGCGGCTTTTAAAGTCTTGGCGCGTAGATCGGGCATTTTTATCTTCGTTATCTTAATGGCGGAGTCCATCGATATGTTACCGACATACTCCTTACCGGGGTTACCTGACCCCTTCCCGACCGCTGCCTCCTTTACTATTAAGGCCGCAACCGACGGTGTTCCTACTTTAACCGAAAACTCTTTCGTATCCGTGTTAACCGTTACCTCGACCGGAACACGCATGCCCATGAACTCGGCAGTAACTTCGTTTATCTTCTCCACAACCATGAGCACGTTTAACCCAAGCGGTCCTAAGGACGAGCCTATAGGTGGCCCAGCTGTAGCCTTGCCGCCTTCTATGATGAACCTGAATTGTTTCTCGGGCATTCTTAATTCACACTCCTCCTTTCTGAGAAGAGATAATTCTTATCTGGTCAACCGATACTGATATCGGCAAGGGGAACGCTGCTTCGGACAACTCGACAGTAACCTCCTTTTTAGCTTTATCTATTCTTATAACCTTTCCGGTTATTCCCTTTAACGGACCTGCAGTTATCTCAACCGTGTCTCCTTCAGAGAGCACATCTATTATGGGCTTCTCAACTAAGTGGTTGGATACCTCCTTTATATCGATCGGTATTACAGGTCTACTCTTTATGTGCCTGATTCCTTGTATAAGTGTGTTTATAACTTCCTTGTTTTTCGCCTCAACAAAGATGTAACCTTTGACGTCCGGGAGCGTTAGGATAGAGGCTACCTCAGCGTTCTCGCCCCTTATTCTACTTTCCAGTATCCTGGCCACGTTCCTCTCCTGCCCTACCGTCGTCTTTATCGCGAACAGCTTATACTTCTCCGTGCTCAAACCTTAGCATCCCCGAGCCTCATTGACCGTCAGACCTTTAGCTACCCCTTTAAACAAACCGTCCTTTAAATATCTATTTTTTGTCCTTTTACCATCCTCCGACTCAAATTGACTGAAGGGCTAGAGCCACGAACCTTACTATAAAAGCGATTGCGCCCAGCACAATTATGCCTAAAAACGTGATTTTTAGAGCTATTGTAAACTCATCCTTACTAGGCTTCTTCGCCACCTTTATGAGCATCTTTACGGATTTTAAGAACTCGAGAAGTTTCATGCCTTTCACCGAATTCATCTGTTGCGTACAATATATCCTTTTTTAAGGATTTTCCCACCTCATAGAGATAAATCTTATGCAACCTTCCATCCTCCGCAGAAACCTTACTCACAAAAAGCAACGGGCGCCATCCCGGAACCGGAAAGTCATGGGCGATGATTTTTGCTCCGGGTTTAGCGTAAAACTCGAGCCTTGGTTTTAGGATTTCTAGAGCATCATGCGTCAAATACAAGGTTATGATGTCTGCTGAGCTAATATCAAACTTGAATAAATCCCCCTTTATTATTCTGAAATTTTTGATACCTCTCTCTAGTAGCTTGTTGCGAGCGTAGCTTACCAGCATAGGATTGGAATCCACGCCTATGACAGAACACCCATAATCGCTGGCCGCCTCCGCCAATATCCTTCCATCACCGCATCCTAGGTCAACGAGCGTCTGCCCCTCTTTCGGCTCCGCAAGATCCAGCATTAACTTAACTATGTCAAGTGGTGATGGATAAAACGGTATCTTCGGAGATGCTCTCTTTCTTGAAATATATGAATATGTCATGATCCGTATAGCTAAACAGGAGAGCTTAGATTAAAATTTTTTCCATCTTGAAGTAGGTACAGCAGCAATGCAGCCTCAGTATGTAACCTGTTAGCGGCCTGTTGCCAAACTGCAGACTTTTTTCCATCAATCACGGAGGCCTCCACTTCCTCCCCTCTGTGTGCTGGCAAACAATGCATGAAGATCGCATCCGACTTTGCTAAGGACATTAGCTTTTCCGTCACCTTATACTTCGGATAAAAAACTTTCAACCTTCTTTCTCTTTCCCCCTCCTGACCCATGGAAACGAAGACATCGGTGTAGACAACATCAGCATCCCTTACGGCATCCTCAGGGTTCTCCGTCAGTTCTATTGTACCTCCGGACCTNTTCCCCCATTCCTTCGCCTGTGCTATCACGTCTTCTGGTGGTTGATACTCTTTAGGGGACGCCACAGAGATTCTGGCACCGAGTAGCGAGCATGCTTGGATAAGAGAATTACAAACGTTATTTCCGTCACCAACATAAGCCACCTTCACCCCATAGATGTTGCCCTTCAGCTCCTTAATCGTCATCATATCAGCAAGTGCTTGGCATGGATGGAATTTGTCACTTAATGCGTTAATTACCGGAATTGAACTGTGCTTTATCATCTCAGAGAGTGTCTCATGTTTGTAGACTCTTGCAACTACAGCGTCCACGTAAGATGACAGAACGCGCATGGTATCGCTTATCGGTTCTCCTCTGCTTAGTTGCATCTCGCTAACACTTAGCGGTATGCTCTCGCCACCAAGCTTTGCTATCGCTACTTGGAAGGATACTCTGGTTCTTGTAGATGGCTTCTCGAAAATCAAAGCTATAGATTTGCCGGATAACGGCTTGTTATCTGGATACCCTTTTTTCTTAAAATTTATAGCCATGTCGATTATGTAAAGGATCTCTTCTGAAGCGTACCCTTCAAAGTCCAAGAAATGTCTAACCATGCCCAAAATCGTATTACAAATAAATATTTAAACGTACTAACGTATGAGGCACCGATAACCTTTATCTTAATTATTGCCTATTAAAGTAGCACAGCCTAAGGGGGCGGTTCTTATATTCGTTGACGAGGAAGGGCGAACGTTGGATAAGATATTGGAGGCGTTAGCGTCACCTATAAGGATTGAGATGCTAAAACAACTCTCAAAACACGATATGAACTACACGGAATTGATACGCTCGGTAGGTATGAACCCTCAGAAAGATGCAGGAAAGTTTTCCTATCACCTAAAGAAGTTACTCAGCTCGGAACTCATAAAAATTAACGAGAAGACAAAACTTTACGAGCTTTCGCACAGCGGCAGGACGATGCTGGAAGTGATTGAGCAGGCAAAAAAGATGCTAGCGGGCTCGGATTTGCTGATTGTTAGACGCAGCGAATGTTCGATAGAAGCTTTTGATAAGAACAAGATAGTGAACGCTTTGGTTAAGGAGGCAGGTATGCCAGCAAAACTCGCCCATAAAGTTGCATCCAGTGTGGAAGAAAAACTTCTCGATCTTAAAATAGAGTACCTTTCCGCACCCTTGATCAGGGAGCTTGTAAATTCCGTTTTAATAGACCAAGGATTAGAGAAATATAGACACAAACTGACGAGAGTTGGTATGCCGATTTACGATGTTACCCAAACAATCAAAAGTGCCTCAAAGCAAGGCGGGACAAATGCTGTCATGAGGACGGCGGCAAACGCGGTTTTGAAGGAATACATGTTGTTAAACGTTTTGCCAAGAAACGTGGCCGATGCTTATCTTTCCGGGTTGATAGACATCTGTTTTCTGGAGTCAGGAGTCGTGTCAGTTTACGGTAAAGCATACGATGCTGGTATACTAAACAAAGCTGAGGACCTAAATGTATACGGGGCGCTTGTAGCGAATCTTATGGAGGATGTGTTTGTTGTAGAAAAGGAATTTCTTTTGTATAATCTTAGCGATGTTATATCAAATAAAAAATCATTAAAACAGTTTGCATCAGCGCTCATGAAAATCTCTTCCACAAGCACGTTTGAGGGACATAGGTTTGTCATTAATGTTGCTGACAATTTGGAACATGCGGAAGATTTAATGGACGTCTTTGACGAACATCAGAAGAATAACATATTCATCGTGGTAAACAAAGATCTATTCGAGAAAAACCCCTCACATTACATTTCCAAGGAAGACTCCAAATTAATATTCACAACCGGTTCAAAATCGGAGATCTTAACCAGCAACGGATACAAAGTCTCCATCAAGAATCCAGAAAATACCGAAAGCTTTTTGTGCGGTGTAGCTGCGATGAATGTAGCAAGATTGGCACTTCAGTCTGTGGGTAATGAGGAAGAGTTCATGGAATCAGTGAGAAGAACAATGCAACTCATTATAACCGCCTTTATAAAGAAGATGGGTCTGACGAATATGCTTCATGGGAACACAAACATCAAACATCATTTCATTGTATCGCCGTGTGGTTTATTCGAGGCAATAAAGTGTTTAACTGGAGAACATCCAACATCGGGCTCCTCAGACATCTTGTTGAATGTGTTGAGGGAGATGGTTAAGCTGGCACTAAAGGGTTCCAAAAAGGACTTTCAGATAGGGGTCGCTAATGTATGTCCACCACAATCCTCTAAGAGGATGACCAAGTCTGATGTAGACAGGTTCGGCTTTAAGACTGTATCGGGATTATCTTTCTATCCCGTTACATCCAATTTTACCTATTCGACCACAATCGTGCCTTATGATATAAAGATGCCACAAGAATATAGGTTACAGCTTGAGGCAAAAGTGGCAAAGGTTTTGAACGGGGGTTATATGGTGATGTTGTCTAAACCTTCAAAGGATAAGGAGGTTCAGGAATTTGTTGACCTTGCCAAGAAGTACTTAGAGGCTGGTTGCGATTCCTTAAAATTCATTTAGACTTTAGTAAGAGGATGGCCTTTGCCAAATCTCCGCCCGTCTCTATAAGTGCCCTCTTTGCCTCCTCCTCAGATACGCCTGCTTGGAGTGCCACGAGTGTTACGTCATCTGGTGTCGGCTCATAGATTGGGGCTCCGGTTTCTTTTACTGTAGGTTTCTGCTCGGAAACTTCGCCACCTATGATTTGGTAGACTTTTTCGTCACCGACTTGCAAAACCACGACGGTCGGTTCCTTTATTACCACATCCTTATCTGGCAGACGGATTAGCACCTCTTTGGCTACGTTCTGCTCCTTCACATCAAGGCCCAAACTACTAAGTAGCTTTGATTGCATCCTTCTAAGTTCACGCGAGCTCAGCTTTCTCGTAAAGTTTCACCCCCGACCTTTCTAACCTTCACTGCCAAGCCCCTTCTAAACTTTCCCATCTCACAACCGCTGAGTACCGCCTTACCCACGGCTAACAATTCGCCTTTATTGTTTTCTATAAGAACCTCGTCTCCGGGCAGTATTCTTGGGTCTGCCTCTAATACATGTTTAGAAAATAGGGATTTTCCCTCGATGATGAATCTAGCAGCATCGTCCGACACAATGACCCTAAACCTGCCAGATGGTAGTAACGCTCTTAATCTCATGGCCCCCTCAAATGTTAGCGCTATCAGGCCGTCGTTGCTTCTCACGGTCGCTAAAAGCTTCCCATCCAAGTAGACCCTCTTAGGTTTGCCAGTACGTTTTGATACCTCGACTGTGGTACCGTCTGGGAAAAGCTTTTCGCCCACGTCCAACCCAAATTGGTAGTTCGAAATTGCCCTTACAACATCCAACAACTCAGCTACCCTCTACTCTGAACGATTTGACCAAGCTGAGCCTCTTCAGCTTTTCGGCTAGATAGTTAGGTGTCTCTACCTTCAAATTTATGAAACCGTCTTCATATTTCAATTCTAAAATGTTCGATTTCTTGCATATTTCAGATAAAACTTTTGCAGAACTTTCATCACTTCCGTCTATCTTTGCTGTTGCGACCACATAATCTCCCATCATAGAAGCTATGGCTTGCTCTAAGAGGTCTAGGTTAGTACGGTACAAGGCCGATATCATCACATAGGGTAAGGTCAGACCGAGCTTCTCAACCTTTCTCTCAGCATCGCTTACAAGGTCTATCTTGTTTAAAACGATAAGAGTTGGTATAGAGTGGGCTCCTATCGAGCCTAAAGTCTCTAGCGAATAGACGAGCTTTTCTTTAACAACATCTACAGGTTCTGAAAAATCTGCGACCAAAAGTATCAGGTCTGAGAACAGTATCTCACTTAGCGTGGAATGGAATGCATCGATGAGCATTGACGGTAGGTTTTTGATGAAACCAACAGTGTCGGATAAGAATGCTCTCCTACCTCTTATCTTGACGAGTCTGATCGTGGTGGATAGTGTCGTGAAGAGTCTGTTATCAACAGGCACGCTTTCCGACGCTAATGCGTTAAAGAGCGTTGACTTGCCCGCGTTAGTATAACCAACGAGCGATATTGTAGGAATTCCCGTACTTCTCCCTTCGAAGCCTGAACAAATCACGTCTTTTCTTTATGCTGGCAAGCTTCTTGGTTAACGTATGTATCCTCCTGTTGATCTCGTTGTAGTAAACGTCAGCCTCATAAGCACCGAGACCGTGGAAACCTGGCTGCTCGCCCATCTTCGCAAGCCGAACTTTTTCCCTAGCCCTTGAGAGCTCGTACTTCAGTTCTGCTAACTTGATTTGCAACTTAGCCTCTTTCGAAGAGGCATGAAGAGAAAATATCTCCAGTATTAGCTGAACTCTCGACATGACAGGAATACCTAGGGCTTTCGCCAAGTTGTATTCTTGGACAGTCTTTATGTCGTTTTCGAAAATTACCTTCTCTATGTTCAATTTCTTGACAGCATCCTTTAGTTCCGCCAACTTCCCAGGTCCAATGTTGTACTTTGGATGCGGATAGCGGCGTTGAATGAGTTCGTATACTACCTCGTAACCCGCAGTTAAGCATAACTCCCTAAGCTCGTCTAGGTTCGGCTTTTCTCCAGGTTGTACACGATGAACTATTGCTACCCTCAAAGGCTTATATGTAGTGCTTTTGCGAGTTATATCAACTTTACCCTCTTATTCTCTTCGAGCTTCTTCATAACATCGCCCAGTGTATACCCGCTGGGTTGTGTTTTGCTGAGGAACGGTCCGTACTGATAATCCTCCGTAACCTCCTCTATTATTTGTATCTTCAAGAATTTCTCGAGCTTCCTAGCAAGTTCGATAGGAGGCTTGACCTCCCCTTGCTCGATTTTCTTAATGAGTGTTGCTTTCTCATTTAACTGTGCGGCGAGTTCTTCTTGTGACAGGCCCATGCGCTCCCTTGCATTCTTTATCCTTATGTGGAAACCCTCTACATAATCGATTTTTTCCATAGGCATAAGACTCTTCGAGGTTGCACTCTTTTTAGACTCGACCTTTTTCTGAGGCTTAGAAGTCATACCGACTCATCAAAAATACTTAAAACACCCTAATATATTTAATGCGAACATCAACAACCTGTCACAATTAAACGCTTAATTTTAACGATGTGGTTGTAAAGTCCGTATGATCTTCGTGGATAGTAAAGAAGCGTCAAAATGCAAGAGAATACTCGACATGCTGACGAGTGTATTGGGTCAGCAGGTCGGCATAAAGAACTTAGAGGTCGGGGATTATCTTCTTGACGGTACTGAAGGGATGGCTGTTATCGAGAGAAAGACCATAACCGATCTGCTGAATTCCCTGAAACCCGATGAGTCGGGCCGTGGGAGGTTATGGTCCCAGCTAGATAGATTTTCAGAGATGAACTCCTTCGAGAAGATTCTGGTAATTGAGGGATGGCTTGGCGCGATAAGAAGGATGACGGAATGGAATGAGGCCAGCATATACAGAGCAATAGAAAGCGTTCAGCGAAGTTATGAAGTCGTTGTCATCCATACGCCGGATTGGAGAGGGACCGGAGCCTATGTGATAGCAAAATACAAGAGTCTCTTAGAGAAACCGGAACCAAGGGACATAAGGCTTCGTGTAAGCTCCGCTTCTATGACACCGGAACAACAAGCGCTCTACATAGTGGAGGGGCTTCCAAGGGTTGGGCCTAGCTTAGCCAAAGCCCTTCTCAAGACCTATGGTTCCGTGAAGAACGTGTTCGACTCGCTAGCCTCGAAGCCCGTTGAGCTCCTGAGGGATGAAGTGGCCAAGTTTTTGGGCAGAAAGCCTCCAGAGGTTGTTATAAAGAATGCTAAGGATGTTATCACTAGAGAAGTAAAATTAGAAGAGTAGGTTAATGAAGATTGAGATGCATTATGCAAACTAGCTTAGGTTACCAAGTAATAGTGACGCAACAGCAGCGGTTATGACTATGAGCAAGGTTTCCAGCAATATTTTCCTCCAACTTATGCGAGATTTTTTGGAGCGGTACCGAATTAGGTAGGCATTTATCGCACCGACTATTATCAACGCCATGATGAGGTTCATCGGCTCCGGAAAAACAATGTATGTGAGAACAGGGATGCCTCCTGCTAAAAATGTTGTTACACTACATATGAACGCGGCATAAAAATTGGACAATCTTACCTCTTTATGAAGTAGCATGAACAGTTTCTTAACTAGCATGAGGGATTTATTGCGCTCGTTTTTGTCTGGAATGTCGCTTAAGCTGAACCTCATCAAAATTTGGAGAGATCTTATGTCTGCTAAATCCTCAGTTATTCCGCCTAAAAGGAAGCTCGAAAAATTCGTTATAGCTACAGCTACCAACGTTAAAAGAGCTGCAAATGTTACGGCTTTAGTAATCAGACCGGATATGAAAACTGAAAGGACCACGACGAGTCCTGCTATGGAACCATCCACGAGGCCGGCTACAACTTCAAGTATGGGCTCTCTTTTCAGCAAAAGGTTTCTCCACTCTTTACTCAACTTCAGACCCTGAGGTGTTGGCCGGATGTAATCGCCATCTTCAATTATTAGCCCTTCAGAAATCATCTCCTTTAGAGCTTTATCTAAGTCGCTTGCCTCGACGCAAACGTCATTAGCACAAACTTTGTCGATTTGCTTTTTGAGAAGAGCCTTATGCATACTCGCCTTTCGTTTCAAGTTTAACAAAATAAGCACCTTTATAACGTCTGACAGTTCCTGAACTTCAAAGGACACTCAGCGTTTCACCGCTCGTGTTTTAATAAAAATACCTATCAATTTATTAACCCTTCTGCCCATTTATATATAAACTAAAAAATGTATGCTGAAAGTAAGCCTCCGAAGGTTCTCGATTTTGAGCTACATTCCTAAAGTCTCAGAGTGAGCTCAACGTAACAAAAAAATAGTTTTAAACTTCTTTTTGAAATTACTGCTTTAAACTTATGGCACAAGAAGGTTGGTGCGAATTGGACAAAACACGTACGCCGAACAAGCTCTCAGAAATATTAAGCGTTCCGTGGATAAGGTCTTCTCTAATTTTGGGCGGTATGCTTGCGGCTATAGGCGTGATGTTAATTTTGATCTTTAGGTTTTTGGAACTTGGGAGCTCTCCCTTGTTCTTGAACGCAAAAAACCTCGTCATAGAGTATGGGCTCGTAGGCATATTCGTCGTCACGATACTGGCCGGCACAATCGTACCCCTTGGTAGTCCAGCACTCGTCGTAGCAGCTGCATCTCTCGGCATTCATCCTATGCTTTTAACAATCGTCGCGACAGCTGGCTTCACGGTAGGTATGACGATAAACTATGTGCTGGCTTACGGTCTCGGAAGACCTTTTGTGGTAAAAAAACTGGGGACAGAACGGCTTGAAGAAATATCCACATTATGGGGTCGATGGGGTTGGATTATATATGTAATATTTGGGATTATACCCGTGCTTCCTGTCGAGTTCCTAGCACTGTTCTGCGGACTAATTAAAGCACGATTCGGTCACTTCCTCATCCTAAGCTTCATACCGCGCCTGCTGGTGTTCGCTCTACTATCACACTTCGGAGTTCAGCTTGGTTGGTGGCTTGGAATAACATGAGATCCAACTTTCAGTTATCTGGACTGCTCTTTCCGCAGATTTTGTTGGAAAATTAAGTGGACCGGCGGGGATTCGAACCCCGGACCTCGCGCAATCCGGTCTGACAGAGATCGCCAGGCGCGCGATCTTCCGCTGATCTACCGGCCCTAGTTTTAGACGTATTCGTTCGTAAGGTTTAAAGCTTTTCTTCAGGTCTTCATTTTTAACGGCTTTAACCACCTGTATGACCTCAACTTCTTTGAAGCGCCGAAGCCGCAGGCGGCGCATCGCTTCTTGGAAACATGGAACGACCTGCGCCCGCACCTTCTGCAGCGTATGTGCACCGGTTTGTTTCGCTTTCCGAGAGAAGGTGTACCTTTCACCATGCTACACTCAACCAGACCGTTAAAGTCCTTCTAATAAGCTTATCACGTTACTCTTTGGGGCTGGTACTTATCATTATTATATTATCCCCTCTTACGACTATGGTTCCGATCTGATTGCTATTGTTCTGGTCTATGACCTCCTCGGCGTTCTCTAGGACTAGGTTTAGATGCTGATCGTAGCCCTGAAGAAGGCCCCTGATCAGCTTGCCATTCCTGAGCTTTACAAGAACTTTCTCGCCCAAGCTTTTGGAAAGGACCTTTAATGAGATGTCACCGGACATATCTCACGCAACCTCTTGCCTTTGTTGTTTCTTTTAATAATTAAATCTATCGTTTATTTAACCAAAAAGTGATATAGTTTCGAGGTTCTTTGGTGTATATATGCTTGCTGTAACAATCTTTGAGGCAGACTCTGCTAGACTCTCGATAGCTTTAACTTCGCCATGTAAGAAGATTACATTTTTAGGCTTCGGTGTGAACTTCTTCAGATAGTTCAGCAGTTGTTGTCTACTAGAATGGCCCGAGAACCCGTCTACCTTCTCTATGCGTAACTTAATATTTAAAACTTCTGCCTTACCTTTCTCGTCTATAAACGATACTTCTCTTATGCCCTTAAGCAACTTTCTACCTAACGTCCCCTCTACCTGGTAGCTAACGAATATTAACATATTCTTTTCATCATTTGCAAACTCCTTCAGATAATTCAACACAGGTCCGCCTTCTAACATGCCCGATGTAGAAATTACGATAGCCGGCCCTTCAGCGTTCAGTACCTCCTCCCTTTGTGAATGGCTCTTTACCGGTGTGAAGTACTCCGACATGAACACGTTCCCTTGAGATTCCATTATGTCCTGCAACTCTTTCGAAAGATATTCAGGGAATGCCGTATATATTGCGGTCGCTTCTATTACAAGGCCGTCCAAATAAATCGGTACCTCTGGTATGCTTTTTGAGTTTAGAAGGTCGTTGAGGACGAGCATTATCTCTTGAGCTCTACCGACCGCTGGTACGGGTATTAACACCTTACCGCCCGCCTCTATTGTCTGCTTTATGTAGTCGGCTAACAATGCCTCACTTTCTTCCCTAGTAAAAGGTATCGGTGTCGCACCATAAGTACTCTCCATCATCAACGTCTCTGCCCTTAAGAATTTATGCGTACATGCATCTAACGTCCTAGTATTCTCAAACTTGAAGTCGCTAGTGTAGACAATGTTGTATAACCCCTCGCCTATATGTATGTGAACAACAGAGGAGCCAAGGATGTGGCCCGCGTTATACATCGTTATCCTTATGTCAGGCGTTATGCTTGTAACGCTGCCATACTTAAGCGTTATAGTGTGCTGGACCGCCGTTTTCACGTCGTTCTCATTATATAATGGAAATAGGCCTTCCTTTTCTGCGACGTTAATAAAGTCCAACTGTTCCATCGTCATAAGGGGTAGCGTCGGCTCAGTGCAATACACGGGGCCCCTGTAACCGTACTTAAACAGATAGGGTATGGCTCCGGTATGATCGAGATGAGCATGTGTTGCGATCACGGCATCAAGATCGTCAAATATTGAAGGATACGCATCAAATCTAGGCAGCATCTCAAGCTTGTTCGTGGAACCAACGGCGATACCACAATCTAACAGTATCTTACTCTCGTTGGTCTGGAGCAGTATGGCTGATCTCCCAACCTGTCTTCCGGAACCAAGTATTGTGAGCGTTACATCGTTTGTTTTAAAAGTTTGTGCCCCAAATACCCTCTCGCCTATCGTCCGCAGTATGCTGAGTCTTTTGTCCGAATCTTTGTAAAGGTACTGGTTAATCTTTTCAATAGTTTTTGAAGGCATTAACATTTTCCTAACTACCTTTACGTACCAACCTGTCGCCTTGCAAGCATTCTTGATAATTTCCCCGTTTTTGTTGACATTAAGATCCTTAACCTCAACTATAGCTTCCCCCAGAGTCTCATCAAAGAACACGGTGACATCTTCGCCAAAGAGTGATTTGAGAACTTTCTCAGCTTCTTCTTGCGGCAGTCTTATCGAGGGATCGGACCTTATGACCACACGCTTCTTAAGTATGTTCACGAGGTCTTTCGCGATCTGGTCTCTTTCCACAAACAGTTCAGAATTCTTGGTATATATGGCGAGCCTTGTACCCTCATATTCAATTTTTGTAATAGCCGCCTCCCTAGGGCTAACCACAGAAAAGTACCTCAATATCTCCGCTCGGAGCCTATCCGCTGCGCTCAATCTGTTGCACCTTAGACCATTTTATCTAATACTGATTTTCAGAAATTCCTCATAAAGTGGTGCTTTCTCTTCTAGCGTTAACTCAGTATACGGTTTAGTGGTTGTGATGTACGCAACGTCAATACTGTCTCCTGAACCGATATCCCTCCTGATGGCTGATGCGACACTCTTAAAGGCCAACCTAATCCCCTCTTCGAGTTCCAAGTCTGGCCTATAGTTCGACTCGATTATGCCGTATGCAACANGAGAGCCTGAACCTGTTGCGATCATGAGTTCTTCGGTCATTGAGCCCGTAGGGTCTAGGTTGTAAAGGTGAGGTCCTTGACTATCCACACCACCTATTATCAATTGTGCTATCAACGGAAAATACCTGTTACTGAATAGGATATTCGAGGCGAGCCTAGCTACGGATACAACCTCCATGCGTCTTGCCCATTGTATCTGATAGTAGTTAATGTTGGCACGGAGTGTATCGATGATGTTCTGTGCATCGGCAACCCTGCCCGCGATCGTTATAGCCACATGGTCTGCTAGCGGGAAGAGTTTCTTTCCCTTTTTATGGGCTATAAAATAACCTGAAGTAACCCTAGTGTCTGTGGCAAACACCACGGCATCCTTTATAACTAGGCCTACCGTTGTGGTCCCCGTCTTTAGGAATCTGCTCCCATTCATCTCATACCCAAACATCGTCTTCGACACCAACTATCAGTTTTAACGNCCCGTTCTATGGCTTTTGCATAAAGTCACAAAGTTTATAATTCTGCCAAAATAAAAATGTTTACACATTAATACTTTAATAAAAGCCATTAAGCGAAAGGTTGAGAAATGTCCTCGGAAGGTTTAGAAACTCCTAAGGAGAAAGAAGGCGTCAACGAGAAGCAGGCAACGGAGGTACCCAAACCTGCCCTACCTTTAGGTAGCTTCCTTCTGGTAGATTATACGATAAAAATTAAGGAAACTGGCGAACTCGTTGATACGACCTCTGAGGAGGATGCGAGGGAGGCGGGCATCTACGATGCCTCGAGGCTTTACGAGCCTCGGTTAGCGATACTCGGTAAGGGTATGTTGCTTAAGGCAATCGAGGACGAACTACTCACGATGTCCGTCGGCGAGTCCAAGACATTTGAAATTTCGCCAGAAAAGGCCTTTGGCCAAAGGGATCCAACAAAAGTTAAGGTTTATCCGATCAGGAAGTTTAAGGACATCGAAACACCGCTGGTCGTAGGTGCTAGAATCAACATCGATGGAAAAGAGGGCATAATACGTTCTATAGGTTCTGGAAGGGTTCAGGTTGACTTCAATCCGTATCTTGCGGGCAAGACACTCGTCTGTAATGTTACCGTAAGGAAACTCATAACAGACGACAAAGAAAAGATTCAGCAGATAATACATAACAGGTTACCGGATGTGGATATCCAAAAATTCGCTATTGAGTTAGCACCGCCGGAGGTAACCATTACTATACCAGAAGAAGCATACCTCCTACCAAATATACAGATAGTTAAGAGACTCATCGCTAAAGAAATTCAAGAGAATATCCAAGGTATAGAGAGAGTGAAGATTATCGAGCTTTATACGCGGCAGACATAGGACTCACAAGCTAAATTTTATAATTCCTCTTTTGATTTATTGTTATACGTCGCCGGGGTACCCGAGCCTGGTCAAGGGGGTGGGCTCAAGACCCACTGGCGTAGGCCATCCTGGGTTCAAATCCCAGCCCCGGCACTCCACAAACGGGTTTAACATACTCTATTCTTAATTTAATTAATTTATGACAGCAACGAGCACAAGAAGAAGTGCGACCATNATGTAAGCTTTATATTTTCCTTGTATTAAAAAACGAAAAAACCTAGACAGTGAATGTAATATGTCCGAACAAAAAGCCAAACTACCAATTTTAAGCAAATTTTTGACACTTTGGATTTTCTTAGCAATGATAATAGGCGTAGGTTTGGGTTATGTTTTTCCGAGCATCGCTGATGTATTGGGCCAGTTAAGCATAGGAACGACCTCCATTCCTATAGCGCTGGGCTTGATTTGGATGATGTATCCGCCTCTTGCCAAGGTAAGGTATGAGGAGCTTAAGAAGATAATCACGGCTAGAGGATCGAAGGTCATGCTTACGGAGTCGCTCATACTCAACTACCTAGTGGGCCCATTTCTTATGTTCGTCCTCGCATGGGTATTCCTTGCGGACTTTCCTGAATTCAGAAACGGCATAATCTTGGTGGGTTTGGCAAGGTGCATAGCGATGGTTATTGTCTGGAATGACCTCGCCGATGGTGATAGGGAATGGGCTGCAATCCTAGTCGCCCTGAACTCGGTCTTCCAGATAGCATTTTACTCCGTTTACGCCTACTTTTATATTACCCTTGTAAGCTCTTGGATTGCCGGAACTGGTACAGTAGTTGAAATATCCTTTATAGAGNTTGNCACATCGGTCCTCATATACCTTGGCATACCATTCTTTGGCGGAATGATTACACGCTTCTATTTCCTTAAAAAGAAGGGTAGGGAATGGTACGATAGGGTTTTTATGCCGAAACTCGGGCCAACGTCCCTTTTTGCCCTTTTGTTCACCATAGTCGTGATGTTTTCCTTGAAAGGCGAGTACATAGTTACTCTTCCAATGGATGTCGCGAGGGTGGCAATGCCGTTGCTTTCTTACTTTGTCATAATGTTCCTTTTGTCCTTCCTAATTGGTTATAAATCAGGCCTTGATTACAATAGGGTAACCTCTCTAGCTTTTACGGCCGCAAGCAACAACTTTGAACTCGCGATAGCCGTAGCGGTGTCCGTTTTTGGTTTGGCTTCAAAGGAAGCCTTTGCGACGGTAATCGGTCCCTTAATAGAGGTTCCCGTGATGATTTCGCTGGTAAACGTAGCGCTCTGGTTTAGAAAACGTCTCTACGAAAAAATAAAGGTTGAAACGATGAAAGTAGCCGCATAAACCTACAATTTCTAATATGAATTGGTAATTCTGAACCGCGCCAGTGCGTTTTTCAAAAAGCAAAAGATGTGTCAAACTTTAGGATTTTCTTGACGGTTTATCTTTGTATAAATTTCCAAAATTTTTCTGTCGTTACAATCATAAAGTAATGTTTTTACTTTTTTAGAGTGAAATGTATAAATCAGGGTACGCTCTTACTTTATTTTGCGTCGTCCGGAAAAGGAGAGGCCGACGTTAAGCAACGTCTGGGGGAAGCCTCAGGCGTTGTAAGCGTCGACCCATGCCTAAGCGCTCTGGGGCTGCTTCGGCAGTCTCCCG